>JACCDN010811054.1_pt1 | contig 46583 bp, 40 predicted proteins | sample 7441691 | NCBI WGS metagenome assembly JACCDN01 (sample SAMN15323439, study PRJNA562643) | freshwater metagenome | isolation source: river surface water | place: USA:Blue River Watershed | collected 2017-08-16 | reverse complement strand
TAGTGAACACATCCTGTCATTGGCTGATCGTTGGATCCTGGCCGAATTTAATCAAACGGTACAGGTTTACCGCACGGCCATAGACAGTTATCGTTTTGATCTGGCTGCCAGTGCTCTGTATGAATTCACCTGGAATCAATTCTGTGACTGGTACCTGGAGCTGAGCAAGATAGTGCTTGGTCAGGGTTCACCAGCCGAGCAGCGTGGCACCCGTTACACCTTGATACAGGTTTTGGAAGCACTATTACGCCTGGCGCATCCGATCATTCCATTTATTACCGAAACTATCTGGCAGCGTGTTAAATCTCTGAAAGGTGTAACCGGTGACAGCATTATGTTGCAGCCTTTTCCGCAATTTGATGCCAGTCTGGTGGATGCACAGGCACTGGATGATCTTAATGGGATCCGGCAGATTGTTGTGGTAATCCGTAACATGCGAGCAGAGATGAATATCTCAGCCACAAAGCCTCTGGAAATGATATTGCGTGGTGCCAGCAGCAATATCATACGCCTTGTGCAGGAAAATCAGGCCACCCTTCAGACACTGGCGCGTTTGACTGCCATCACGTTTCTCAGTGCGGATGCTCAGAGTCCGATGTGTGTCAGCAGATTGTTGGAAGATGCTGAAGTACTGATTCCTATGGCCGGATTGATCGATAAAACCGCTGAATTGGCTCGATTGAGCCGGGAAATCGCGAAAATTGATGCTGATATTCACCGTATCGAAAGTAAACTGTGTAGCAGTTTTATCGCACAGGCTCCGGAAGCCGTTGTCAATAAAGAGCGTACAAAATTAACGGCTTGTAGGGAAGCCAGACAGAAACTTACTGAGCGGAAAACCAGTATCGCCGCATTATGATAAAACTCGATGATATCCTTGTTTGCCCTGCGTTATCATCTTTACCGGGTAGCCGATTGTGAATGACAGTTACGATAAAGACGACATTAGTGCACTGGCGGCCATTACTGAAGCACAAAAAATCGCCTTTGCTCCCATGCTGTTTCAGGCAGCGCTTAATTTACGCGATCTGGGCATCCTGGCTTTTCTTGATGAAAAAGGGAAACAGGGTGCAACACGTGCAGCCATCGCCAGCCATTGTGCATTGGGGGATTATGCGACCGGTGTCCTGGTTGACATGGGGCTCAGTGGACGTATCCTTTACAGACGTGACCAGCATTATATTTTGGGTAAAATAGGGCACTTTCTGCTGCATGATCCCATGACGGTAGTCAACATGGACTTTACACAGCATGTCTGCTGGCAGGCGCTGTATTACCTCAGACAATCCCTGGAGCAGGGTAAACCCGCCGGGTTACAGGTTTTTGGCGACTGGCCAACCCTGTATCCAGCACTGAGTCAACTACCTGCAGCCGCGCAACGCAGCTGGTTTGCGTTTGATCACTTTTATTCTGACGCCGCCTTTAATGCAGTACTCCCACAGGTATTCGCGCTGGGGCCCCGGCACCTGTATGATCTGGGTGGCAACACCGGGAAATGGGCTTTACGCTGTTGCGAGTATGACGAAAAAGTACGGGTGACTGTGCTCGATCTGCCGCAACAAATTGCCCTTGCCGTGGAAAACATTGCCCGTCATGGCATGGCACACCGCATTAACACTCAAGATATCGATTTACTCAGTGATATACCTTTACCCGGGGCAGCAGACGTCTGGTGGATGAGCCAATTCCTTGATTGCTTCAGTGAAGTACAGATTGTCAGTATCCTGAAAAAGATCGCTGCTGTGATGAAACCCAGCGCCAGAATCTGCATTCTGGAATTATTCTGGGACAGACAGCCTCATGAAGCCGGGGCCTTCAGTCTCAATGCGGCTTCCTTGTATTTTACCTGCATGGCGAATGGCAACAGTCGTTTTTATGGTGCGCAAGACTTTCTACGTTGCCTGGCACAGGCTGGGTTTATCGTGGAACAGCAGACAGACGGTATTGGTATCTGCCATACCCTGCTTATCTGTAAAAAAGCAAGCGCAGGTGAGCCAGAATGAACTGTTGCTGGTCGTTATAATTCTGTTGCAAAAGATCTGTTTTGTAACCGGGCTAATGCGTTACCTCAGGTTTTTCAAATCCGGACTGGGTAGCCTTAATGTACCGTGGAGGCGCGGGATGCGCCTTCAGTCAGACGTTTATCGTTGCCCTCGTGATGGGTCTGTTGCTCTGGTTACCCCATCGAAGAAATAATATTAATACATTAATCTAATGGTTAGAGAGGAAAATGAGTTTCGTTAAGATGGAATATCTTTATGTTGTTCCAATAGCATCAATTCCGCCCATCCATGGACGTAAAACATCCGGGATCCGAATACTGCCATCAGCTTGTTGATAGTTTTCCATGACGGCCACTAATGTACGCCCCACTGCCAGACCTGAGCCATTTAAGGTATGTAACGTACGCAGTTTTTTGTCTGTTTTGCTGCGGTAACGTGCCTGCATGCGGCGGGCCTGGAAGTCCCACATATTGGAACAGGAAGAAATCTCACGCCAGGTATTTTGTGTCGGCAGCCAGACTTCCAGATCATACGTTTTGCAGGCACCAAATCCCATATCACCCGTACAGAGCAATACCTTTCTGTATGGCAGGTTGAGTAATTGCAGTACCTGCTCAGCATGGGCCGTCAGTTCTTCCAGGGCGGCCATTGAATTTTCAGGGTGGACAATCTGCACCAATTCCACTTTATCAAACTGATGCATACGGATCAGCCCACGTGTATCGCGGCCATAGGCCCCGGCTTCTGAACGAAAACAGGGAGTATGTGCAGTTAGTTTCAGTGGTAGTGCTGCTTCTTCCACAATACTGTCGCGCACCAGGTTAGTCAGCGGGACTTCGGCGGTAGGAATCAACGCATAAGCACTGCTGTCAGACGCTTCTTCCAGTGGCTTTGTGTGAAAGAGATCGGCGGCAAATTTTGGTAGCTGCCCGGTGCCATACAACGTGGCATGATTGACCAGGTAGGGCAGATATGCCTCCAGGTAACCGTGTTTTTCAGTATGCAGATTCAGCATAAACTGCGTCAGGGCACGATGCAGACGTGCCACCTGACCTTTCATCACCACAAAACGTGCACCGGCCAACTTCACTCCAGAGGCAAAATCCAGCCCGCCGGTCATTTCGCCCAGCAAAACATGATCCCGAATGGCAAAGTCATATTGCTGTGGTACGCCCCAGCGACTGACTTCCCGGTTATCCTGCTCATCTTTGCCATGGGGCACGGAATCATCGGGTAGGTTAGGGATGGACAGTGTCAGATCGCGCATTTCGTTTTGTAACTGCGTCAGTGCTGTTTTGGCTGCCTCCAGTCTTTCAGACAAGCTGTTAACGTCAGCCCGTAAGAAATCAATGTCTTCATCATGCGCTTTTGCTGTTCCAATCAATTTCGAACGTTTGTTACGTTCTGCCTGCAGGGTTTCAGTTTCAGTTTGTAAAGTTTTACGTTGTTTTTCCAGTTTACGCAGCCTGTCAACGTCAAGGATAAAACCCCTGGTCGCTAGTTTGTTGGCGACGGTATCTGGTTCTGTACGCAGTATATTGGGATCAAGCATGTGAGTCCTGTATCTGTTGATGAATAAAATCTGTTTAACCGTAGCGCAATAATCATGCTAGCTGTAGCGTTTGATCAGGCTATTTTTATCTTGTTCAACCAGCCAGGCCAATTTTTCACCGAGCTTAATTTCCAAACCGCGTGGTGAGGGCGAGTAATAATGGCTGTCACGCATTTCTGGCGGGAAATAGTTCTCTCCTGCAGCATAGGCATCAGGTTCATCATGGGCATAACGGTATCCGGTTTGCAGGGATGTGCTCGTGACATTACGTAAATGTTCCGGTACGTCATAATCCGCCCGTTCACGGGCATCTGTGATAGCGGCGTTAAAGGCGAGGTATACTGCATTGCTTTTGGGTGCGCAGGCCAGATAGACGATAGCCTGTGCGATTGCTCGCTCGCCTTCTGCCGCCCCGACGCGGGTAAAACAGTCCCATGCCCCGATGGCCACCTGCATTGCCCGTGGATCCGCATTACCAATATCTTCAGACGCAATGGCTAGCAGGCGACGGGCCACATACAGGGGATCACCACCTGCAGTAATAATGCGGGCATACCAGTAAAGTGCAGCATCCGGACATGAACCCCTGATAGATTTATGCAATGCCGAGATGAAATCATAATAACGGTCGCCTTTATTGTCAAAACGTGCACGGCAGGCGCCAGAGATTGCTTGCAGTAATGTTGAAGTCAGAATAGGAGTACCCGTAGCATCAATTTCTGCTGTATCTATCATCATCTCCAGACTGTTGAGCGCCCGACGGGCATCACCATTTGCCAGTTCTGCTATTAGCCGTCTGACATTTTCTGCCAGAGCGAGATTTTTTGCACCATAACCGCGTGTCCTGTCTGTCAAGGCCTGATCAATGACCTTCTCAATGTCGTCTACCTGCAGGGGTTTTAACAACCAGACTCGGGCTCTGGAAAGTAACGCACTGTTGAGGGCAAAGGAAGGATTTTCCGTGGTGGCACCCACAAAAGTGATGGTACCTGCTTCCATCCAGGGTAAGAAAGCATCTTGTTGGCTCTTATTGAAACGATGGACTTCATCAACAAATAAAACGGTTCTTCGCCCGCTATCGCTGTTCTGACGTGCCCGCTCAATAGCCTGGCGTATCTCCTTCACGCCATCCGTCACTGCTGACACCCTTTCCAGTTCAGCCCGGGCGTAACGCACAATGAGTTCGGCCAGCGTTGTTTTTCCGCTCCCCGGTGGGCCCCAGAGAATCATCGAATGTAGCTGACCTGCCTCAATAGCCCTGTACAAGGGTTTACCCGGGGCTAACAGATGTTGTTGACCTGCGTATTGATTCAGGGTTAATGGCCGCATGCGTGTAGCCAGTGGCTGGAATTCGTGCTGTGCAAAATCAAATGACAGATTACTCACACGGCCTCACTGACGCTGGTCATCCAGGGTTACGCCCTTGGGTGGAGTAAAGGTAAATTTAGTGGCATCTACTGGGCCATTTTTTTGGCCTTTGAGCTGGTAAACACTGCGCTGACCATCCTGTTCGACCACAGTAAAACTGCTTATCACACCCTCTGGTGTGACAGTGATTTTAAATTGCCTTAAATAACTTTCGGTCAATTTTGGTGTTAAGGAAAAATCATTACCTTGCTGGCTGAAATTGTACTGTTTCCAGTCCTCAGAATGATTGCGTGTAATCAGCATGAAGGGAGTATTGGTCGCTGTATTTTTTAACCAGCTGGCAGTCACCTGTTCAACAAAAGGACTGTAATACCATAGTGTATTGCCGTCAGAAATCAGTACACTTTCATCCGGGCTGGTCATATGCCAGTTAAACAAATTTGGGCGTTTTACCCATAACTGGCCTTGACCCTGTTGTACTTGAGTATTATCAGCGCTGATCACTGTTTGAGAAAATTCAGCATAAAAGCTATTCACTTTGTTCAAACGATTTTGCAGTTCCCTGCCTGCGTCAGCAAAAACAACTTTAGGGGCAAAAAGGGAAAACAGCCAGATGACAATGCACAGTTTTTTCATCATTTAACACCTTTAATTTTTAAAAAATTTACCGATTTTATCCTGACATAAACAGGTATCATTGACATGCATTGCCCGGCGGGCATACCAGTAAACCCCATGACCCCATTTTGCAGCTTCTTAATTATTGTGCTAATACTTCCCGGTTACCATTATGCCCTTGTGCACTGACAATCTGCTGCATTTCCATTTGTTCAATAATCCTGGCTGCACGGTTATAACCGATACGAAACTGACGTTGTACACCAGAAATAGAAGCACGACGCTTCTCCAGCACAAAGGCAACCGCCTGATCAAATAAGGGATCCAACGCTTCGTCATTTTCCAGACCAGATCCCGCATCAATATTGCCATTCAGAATGCTATCAATATAGTGCGGTTTACCACGTGCTCTCCAGTCATTGACGACAGCATGCACTTCATGATCCTGAACAAAAGCACCATGGATGCGTATCGGTATTGAAGCCCCCGGTGCCATGTACAGCATGTCTCCCATACCAAGCAGGGATTCAGCGCCTCCTTGATCTAAAATGGTACGCGAATCTATTTTGCTGGATACCGTAAATGCAATACGGCTTGGAATATTGGCTTTAATGAGACCAGTAATCACATCAACAGATGGTCGTTGGGTGGCCAGTATTAAATGAATGCCAGCCGCTCTGGCTTTTTGTGCCAGACGTGCGATGAGTTCCTCAACTTTTTTACCCACCGTCATCATCATATCGGCAAATTCATCCACCATGACCACAATAAGGGGCAATTTTTCCAACATGGGTCGTGTTTCGGCCATGCTGTCAGCGGGTTTCCAGAAGGGATCCGGGATCGGGCAATCCATCATTTGCGCCTGTGTTATTCGATCGTTATAACTCGCCAGATTGCGCACACCTAATTCAGACATCAATTTATAACGACGTTCCATTTCTGCCACACACCAACGCAATGCATTGGCTGCTTCTTTCATATCGGTAACCACTTCAGTTAACAGATGGGGAATACCTTCATACACGGATAGCTCGAGCATTTTTGGATCTATCATAATAAAACGCACGTCATCGGGTGTCGCTTTATATAACATGCTGAGAATCATGGCATTGATCCCAACAGACTTACCGGAACCGGTTGTCCCTGCCACCAGCAAATGCGGCATGCGTGCCAAATCAGCAACGACAGGTTGCCCGGCAATATCTTTACCCAATACCACGGCTAATGGCGAGACGGTATCACGGAATTTGGCACAACCCAATACTTCACGCAGGTAAACGGTTTGCCGGTTCCTGTTGGGTAATTCAAGACCTACCCAAGGTTTGCCGGGAATCACTTCGACAACCAGTACCGCAGAGGTAGAAAGAGAACGAGCCAGATCACGGGATAAACTGGAGATGCGTGCCGCTTTCACTCCAGGGGCTAGATCCAGTTCGAAACGTGTAATCACCGGCCCCGGGTACATGCCAACTACCCGCGCTTTTATCCGGTAATCGGCAAGTCTGGTTTCGATCAAACGCGCCGTTTCTTCCAGAATGGCCTTGTCTGGTGGTTTTATTTCTGTGGGTGGCACAGCGAGCAGATCCAACCCCGGTAAGGCTGTGGTCACCTTTTGTAATGGTTGATTATGGCGCACCAGGAATGGATGAATGAGGGTATCCATATCCATGATGGCATTTGCAGGTCTCAACACCGGCTCATCAGTCTTGACTGTTATGTCTTCATGTTGATCATGCTGTGTGTCAACCGCTGTAGTTGTAACAACGGGCACCGTCATGCAGAAAGGTGGATCGCATTGAAGGTTTTCCTGCAGCTTATTTATGGTTGCTATTGTGTCTGTTACCGGTTCACTGGCTTTATCCAATACCACTTCTGTTATTGCCGGCGCGGAAAATAACACGTCATCAAACTGTATGTCATTAAAAAAGACGTCATCCTTATGCGGACGATGAGTTAAATGTGGCATCCACACAGTAGTGTCATGAGGATTTTCAATCCTGTTATCGTGATCGTTATCTTTAATATCATGATGTGGATTAAGATAACGTCGGATAATACTGATCAGGTCTGATACCTGCTCACCCGTTTTTTCTGCAATCAATAACCACGACCAGCCGGTAAATAACGTAAAACCCGCTGCCCAAATGGCTAACATGACCAGCGTCATTTCTATACCCTGAAACCAGTGCAGCATAATGTGACTCGTCAGGCTGCCAATGATGCCACCCGATGCAAAATAGTAGAAATCATTAACATGTAATGCGGCAAGCACACATGAACTGAACAGCAATGCCAGCAATCCGGTGAGTTTTAACGCAAGAGAAAAACAGTTTATATATTCATGGTTTGATTGGCGCACTATTGAATGACACAACAGGATCATGCTAACGGGAAGGGAATAAGCCACAACCCCCCAGGTGGAAAATAAAATATCTGCCGTCCATGCTCCCGCAACACCCGTAAGATTATGCACCACCTCATGCCAGGCAGTTTGAGACCAGCCTGCATCTGTGGGATTAAAACTTAACAGAGCCACCATCAACCAAAGGGTCAATATAAGTACGATGATTAAAGCAATGTCAGCCAAACACCAACTGAGACTGAATTTTTTCAAAATAATCTTATTATCTTCTTGTTTATGTTCATTTTCCAACAAGTGACTCTTCATGTTTGCGGCCAGCCTTAATGGCAGCAACAAACAACCCTCCCACGCTGAAGCTGTATGAATAGACAGGAGTGTAACCAGGTTACCTGCGTTTTGCCATGCGTTTCTCAACCTGTCTGGGAATATCCTAAAAATGCGGGAGTGTTTAATCTTGTACCCTACGAGTACAATTGATAGAATCACCTTATTTTTTCTTAGAGTATTTTTTATAGTTAAAAAAATAACAAATGCATTATGGCTCTTTAATTTATCATTATCATTTTTAGGTTGTTGGTCTATTCCACCATCACCAGGTATATCCCGCGGCCTGAAACGAGGTATTCAATGAGCATGGCAAAACAGAGTAAATTGATCATTTTGGGTTCCGGGCCTGCAGGCTATACAGCGGCTGTTTATGCTGCACGGGCTAATTTAAAACCCATATTGATAACAGGGATGGAAAAAGGAGGGCAACTGACCACCACCACAGAAGTGGAAAACTGGCCAGGCGATCCGGGGCCATTGACCGGCCCTGCTTTGATGGAACGGATGTATGAGCATGCAGCTAAATTCGAAACAACCCTGCTGTTCGATCATATCCTGCGCGTCGATCTCGCGTGCAGGCCTTTTCGCCTGTTTGGCGAAAGAGAAGAATATCAGTGTGATGCTCTGATCATTGCAACGGGTGCTCGTGCTAGTTATCTTGGCTTACCTTCAGAGGAAGCCTTTAAAGGTAAGGGGGTTTCAGCCTGTGCGACTTGTGATGGGTTTTTCTATCGTAATCAGAAAGTGGCTGTTGTAGGGGGTGGTAATACTGCTATTGAAGAAGCACTCTATCTGTCAAACATTGTTGATCAAGTCCATTTAATCCACCGTCGTGATAAATTCCGTTCAGAAAAAATACTGTTTGAACGCCTGATGAATAAGGTAAAAAACGGTAATATTGTGCTCCATACCCATCGGGTACTACATGAAATTCAAGGAGATAAAACGGGAGTGACTGGCATTGTTTTATCGGATACGCTGAGTGATAAAACGGAATATCTGGCGCTGACAGGTGTATTCATCGCCATTGGGCATCGCCCAAACACCGATATCTTTGTCGGTCAGCTAGAATTAGAAAACGGTTATATTAAAGTGCAATCTGGCCGTGAAGGTAATGCGACTCAAACTTCAATACCTGGCGTGTTTGCCGCAGGTGATGTCATGGATCATATCTACCGTCAGGCAATTACTTCTGCCGGCACCGGATGTATGGCGGCATTAGATGCAGAACGCTGGCTTGATGCACTAAAAAATGCTTAACCAAGCCGTGCCATCCATCTGCAATCTGCGCGTTGAATGGCCATAAGCGCGCAATGGTAAGGTAATTATTTGATTCTGGAATGGATTTCCTTTTTGGCTTTTTCAAGTTCAGCAATAAATGTTTGATCCGCATGTAACCTTGCCACGGAAGCCGCGCCAACAATTCGACCTGCGTCAACGTCACTTTGCCAGTGAACTCCACAAATAACGCGGCTTTGGCCAAACTCATAACCCCGTTTCAAAATTTTATCTGCCCTATCTGGTCGCATTTCAGCAAGAATTAACGCGCTAGACCAACCAAGTGCTGTGTGACCTGAGGGATAGGATCCATTTTTGCTCAAGCCTTCTTCATCGTTTGGAGTACACGTATGTGTATTGTAGAACATAAAAGGGCGAATGCGCATGTAATGTTCTTTAGCGGTCTTTGTCGCCAGATGCCCACTGTCCCCTATTATTTTTTTTAACAGGTTATAGGTTATCGGTGTATTTTTGAGGGAAATTTCTACACCTAATGCTTCAGAAAATGGCTTACCTATATTTAACTCTGATAAATCAGCATCTTGAATAGCTTGCTCCCATCTATCAGTGTTAATTAAGCTACGCCCTTCTTCGTATGCCGCTTTGTCTCTGAGAAAATCCACACTGGTATATGCCGGTGGTGGAGGGAGTAAACGTAAACTATCGACCATTTGATCGATTTTCAGAAAAGACGTTGAGTGTGCCATAGAAAAAAAGAAGGGTAAAATAATTGCGTTGCAAAGAACAGTCCCTGAAATAAATCTTTTTATTGCCATATTATCCCCAGTTTCATGTGTCATTTTTAATGACGGATTGGTGCAGAATAACAGAAAAAGGGATATTACAATACCACAGAATAGTGATGATTGCGTGGGTTATCTAACAATTTCAGTTGATTGCGGAATGTGGCTGGGAATTTGATAACCGCTTTGACAGGTGCTTGTAACGCAGCAATTTTAATAAGGTTCCGTGCACAACAGTCTGGAAGTATAGCCAGATTGTTTAATAAGATAAGGATTAATTCCGTAAACTGGGTGCCTGAAGTTGATGGCGTATGGATTCAGCGAGTTCATCCAGAGAAGGTTGCTCCGGATGAGCTTTAGGAGGTTCAGAGGTTAATTGTGCTTCAGCGAGATAGGTATGAACGGGTTGCCCATTATCGTCTTCCATCACAACGTGATACCAGGGAGCCAGGCGTAATGTCTCATTGGCAGCAATTTCATCAGCCTGAGGTTGCTTAAGAGAGTATTCAGGATCTATATCAATAACCACGCCCAAATATCCAAGCAGCTTATGGCGAATTTGTTGTCCGATACCAAATTTGCTGACAACCATAATAAATAACCTCCGGAATAGTTGTACTGTTACCAGGCAAAAATACCTTTAGATACGGGGCAAAGGTATGGCTTAATCTTATATTACCCGACAAGCAAATCCCTTTAAATAGAGCCCCTCAGGGTGGGTTGCGATAACTGGATGGTCAGCAGCTTGATGGAACTGCTCTATAAATTGTATATCACGGCCGGCATCCAGAGCTGCATCCGCCAGGATTTTCTGAAATAAATCGACAGACATCAGGCCAGAACAGGAAAAACTCAGTAAAATCCCACCAGGACGTAACAATTGCAAGGCAAGCATATTAATATCTTTATAACCTCGACAGGCTTTGGGCAACTGGCCTTTATTTTCTGCGAGTTTTGGCGGATCCATGATGATCATATCGAATTCTTCACCTGACGATCGGTATTTTCTTAACAGCCCAAATACATCATCGCGGATAAATTCAGTTTTGCTGATATCAAGCTGATTGAGTTCAATATTTTTTTGCGCAATATTGAGTGCTGCCTGTGAAGTATCAATGTTAATGACATGTTTACAACCTCCTATCAAGGCACATACGGCAAAAGCACCCGTATAGGAGAAGCAGTTTAATATACGACGATGACGGGCATAATAATTGCGTACCGCAAGGCGGCTGTCCCGTTGATCAAAGTAGAACCCTGTTTTATGCCCGTTCTGAATATCGACCAGAAATTTTATACCCTGCTCATTAATTATTAATAAATCAGGGGGAAGATTTCCAAGGACTAGCCCTTGGGTCATCACTAGGCCTTCTTTTTTGCGAACCGGGACATCAGAACGATCGAAGATTGAATGCTTCGGATAACAGTGCTGCAGTGCCGCGATCAACGTCATGCGCTGATATTCTGCACCTGCAGAGAGTAATTGTACTACCAAATAATATTGAAACCTGTCGATAATAATTCCGGGTAATCCATCGGATTCACCGGCAATCAGGCGATAGCTGTCCAGCTTATCGCGTTTGGCTATCCAGTCACGCCAGTTTTGAGCACGACGCAAGCGACGCACAAAAAACGTAACATCAACGGCTTCTGTCTGTTGAAATGTCCAGACTCGAGCGCGTATTTGTGATTGTAATGAATAAGCTCCACGAGCTAACCATTGTCCCTTACTATCAAAAATATTAACGGTTTCTCCTGAAACAGGTTGAGACTCAATCTGTTGAATGGCACCTGAAAATATCCATGGGTGATGACGGAGTAAGGATTTTTCACGTCCTTTAGCGAGAAACAAACTTGCGGTCATAATTTGGATGTGCTAATGCGACAAAAAGAACAGCATTGTCGGAGGATGAAAAAGAAAATGCAATGTACCACGAAGCCATATAGAAATCATTATGGTACAGCAGCGTATTACGATTCGGGTTGTGGTGGAGTGCGATGAGATGAACATGTAAGCATTCATTTAAATGCATTTGACCGGCTTTGGTAATCCGGCGATTTTGGTTACCTGCCTGGCAGGGCCTTCAGGAAATAACTGGTACAGGTAACGGCTGTTGCCTTTTTCTTCACCATAGGTTTGCGCCATGGCTTTTACTAACATTCGCATGCCGGGTGACGTATTAAACTTAAGGTAAAATTCTCTGGTAAATTTCACCACTTCCCAGTGTGCTGGCGTTAGTGCGATGTTTTCCTGCCCTGCTAATATGGATGCGATGTTTTCCTGCCAGTCAGCACTATTTTTCAGATAACCTTGAGCATCGGTTTCAATCACACGGCCTGAAAATTGCAGCATAGTCAGTTGAACCATTAAGGGATTAAAAGAGGGCATTAATGTATCACAGGACGTGTTTTAATGCTCAAAAATAGCCCTGTGATTCATTAAACTTCTTGCAAAATACTACGGTGAGAACACCCGTATTGGCCAGGGTGCTCACATTTCCATTTGGTTTATAGCACCGGGAAGTTTTTTTGCTGCTGAAATGATGCGTGGATTTATCGTTTTTTAATGGATGATTCATTATACAGTGAGGGTGTGCCTTCAGGCCTGGTTTTGAAGCGACGATGGAGCCACATATATTGATCCATAGCAAGTTCTATCTCTTTTTCTATCACTGTATTCATAAATGCAGTGGCGGTGATTTCATCGTCCAGAGGGATGTTTTCGACAGCCGGCTTCAGGGTGATGTTATAACCGTGCGCGTCCGCTAATCTGCTGGGGGTAAAAGGGATTATTGCGGGTTTGCCCATGCGTATCAGTAAGTAAGTCCCTGTTGTGGTCGCGGCATCCTTAACAGCAAACAGCGGTACAAAGACGCTACTTTTAGGGCCGTAATCATGATCGGGGGCGTACCAGATAATTTCACCTTGTTTCAGGCAACGGATCATCCCTTTGAGATCTTTACGATTTAGCATTGATTTATTGGAGCGTAAGCGTCCTCGTATTTGTATCCAATCCATCACTTTATTGTCATGAGGACGATACACACCAATACCGGGATGATGGATGCCAAAAATACGGGCACCCAGTTCCAGTGTCAAAAAATGTAATCCAATCAGTAGGATGCCTTGTCCATGCTGTTGTGCTTTTTCGATATGTTCAAAACCAGAAACACTGAACCAGCGTTTTATTCGCCAATCTGGCCAGAACCATGCCATACCGGTTTCAAATAATCCCATTCCCACAGATTCAAAATTTTTAACCACCAGTTGATCGCGTTCAGCGGCTGGCATATCCGGGAAACAGAGCTCAATATTACGTCGTGCAATACCCACCCGTTTCTTGAGAAAATGCATTGAAAAACGTCCGCTAGCGATACCTAACCTGTAAATAATCGGATAGGGGAGTAGCACTAACAGGTAGACAATGCCTAAACCGAACCAGGTAAGCCAGTAGCGTGGATGAAGTAGCATAAAATGAAAAGCCGGTGCCTGTATCATGATATTTCAGTTTCAAAAAAGTGATAACGTCAGAAAAATTTTTACGTAAAACGTGGATTACAGTAAAATATCGATGGGTAACAACATCATTTTTATCCTAATCCATCGCCATAGTGATGGCGAGAAGGTAGGTCAAAAAACCGTTCGTTATTACCATGATCATGGTATTTTGCTTTAATCCATTGCCGATATCAATATCGGTGCTCCTTAGAGTAGGATGCGGGTGGTTTGGAGATACCAAAACCCCAAACAGGTCCAGGAAATACAGGAAAGTACAGTATGTCAGTATTGCATAATCGCATTTCTAATAGGGAACTTAAGGCACGTATGTTGGCTGAAAACACGCCGCGTACCACCCTTTCTTTTTATAAATATTTTAGTGTGCGCGATCCTCAAGAATTGCGTGACAGACTTTACTGCCAGTGGGTGGGATTGGGTGTATTGGGTCGAGTTTATATCGCTACAGAAGGCATCAATGCCCAGATCAGTGTGTCGGTCGATGATTATGAGGCGTTCAAAAAGATACTTTTTTCGGCTGATCCTGCCTTAGCAAATATACGTTTGAATGTTGCCTTAGAGGATAATGGTAAATCCTTTTGGGTATTGCGTATGAAGGTGCGTAAACGTATCGTTGCTGACGGTATTCAGGATGCAAGCTTTAACCCAGCTAATGTTGGTCATTACCTGGATGCCAGGCAGGTTAATCAGATGATTGATGATCCTGATACTTTGTTTGTTGATATTCGTAATCATTACGAATATGAAGTAGGACATTTTAAAAATGCGCTTGAAATACCTGCAGATACCTTCCGTGAACAGCTATCGAAGGTAGTCGATATACTGCAACATGAAAAACAAAAAAATATTGTCATGTATTGCACTGGCGGTATTCGTTGTGAAAAAGCCAGTGCTTATCTATTGCATAACGGGTTTAAGTCTGTTTTCCATATCGCAGGAGGCATTATTGAATACGTACGTACAGCAAGAGAGCAGGGGTTACCTGTAAAATTTATTGGTAAAAATTTTGTCTTTGATGAACGTATGGGAGAACGCATTTCTAATGATGTTATCGCTTTTTGCCATCAATGCCGTGATCCCAGTGATTCACATACTAATTGTCAGCATGATAGCTGCCATGAATTATTTATCCAGTGTCAGCGTTGTGCCATAGCGTTCGATGGCTGTTGTAGCCGGGTTTGTCAGGATAAGCGGAAATTATCCAGTAACCTGCCGCCAAGTCTGTCACAGAGGTTATAAAGATTGCAGTAATAACCCTGTTCTTTGTTCTATTAAGAACAGTCCGGTTAAAAACTGTTGGTATCTTTAAACAGACCGACTTTAAGATCATGAGCAGTGTATATCCTCTGACCGTCCACTGACAGTTCACCATCGGCGACACCCATCACTAAATGCCGATTGATGATACGTTTGAAATGAATACAGTAGACGACTTTTTTTGACGTTGGTAACACCTGTCCGGTAAATTTCACTGCACCGACCCCCAAAGCACGGCCTTTGCCTTCCCCACCCATCCAACCAAGGTAAAAACCAACCAATTGCCACATGGCATCAAGACCAAGACAGCCCGGCATTACCGGATCATCAATAAAATGGCAATCAAAAAACCACAGGTCGGGGTTAATGTCCAACTCAGCTTCCACATACCCCTTATTATAGGTGCCCCCGTCTTGGGTCATGATGACAATGCGATCCATCATTAACATATTACCAGCGGGTAACGAGGGTCCATTGGCACCGAATAACCTACCATACCCGGAAGCTTCAAGGTCTGCTTTCGTATAGGATCCACGTTTTTCTACCATATTTTTAATAAGCCTTAATGTATTGAAAAAATGACCGGTACATACCGACAATCTGAGCTCAATCTGTCAGCGTTGATTAAACCAGTTCAGCCAGCGAAATAGCCAGGGTAATCGTCGTTTGTCCTGTGTATTGATTTGCGTAACGCGTTCCTGAATGATACTTAATAAACAGGGTTGTTGTGCATCAGACCAAGGCATGTCAGTCAGTAACAGTAACGCTTGTGCAACAGTGTCAACAGTCCATAAGTGGAATTGATTATTTTGAACAGCGTCAACGACCTTCTGATGAAGGCAGAGATGTTGCACATTGGTGCCTGGCAGAATCACACCCTGTTGACCGGTTAAATGACGGCGCTGACAGGTTTCAAAGAAACCTTCAATTTTTTCATTCAAACCCCCGACAGCTTGCACATTGCCAAACTGATCGACTGAGCCCGTGACAGCAATTTGCTGATTGACGGGTTGCAGTGACAGTGCACTGATGAGTGCACAAAGCTCGGCCAGTGATGCACTGTCACCGTCAATTTCACCATACGATTGTTCAAAAACAACAGAGGCTGAAAAAGGTTGTGGTTGTTCCAGTCGCAATTCAGACAGTAAAAATGCCTGCATAATCATCATGCCTTTGGCATGGATATTACCACCCAACTCAGCTTTACGCTCCACATCAACCAATTCACCATCACCAAGATGAACGGTACAACTAATGCGTATTGGTTCACCAAACGCTTGTGGATGTCCGGGATATTCCAGTATAGACAGTGCATTAACCTGACCAACTGCCATGCCTTCAGTGGCAATGAATATCTGACCAAATTCGATTTCATCTTGCATACGTTCTGCAAGATAACGTTCTCGCCAGTCACGGGTATTTGCTTTTTCCTCAAGCACATTGGCGGTAATCAGGTTCTTTTGGGTGTGATCGGTATAAAGTGTTGCTTCTGATAATTGCTGGATTATCCATTGAGGACAAAGGGGTAAATAACCTTGATCACCGCTATAACGTATGGCGTGCCTGAACAGTACCGGCCAGGCATCGGTAGATAATGGCGGTAATTGCTGTTGCTGAATCAACAAGTTAATGTAACTGCACCACAGTACCATGCTGCTGGCGTCGATCAATGGCAGATCAGTTTCAAATTCACCGTATATAGCCAGTTCTTTTATCCCGGGTTCCAGATGGTGAAAATCACTGAGACTAAGCCGATCACCGACCAAAATTAATTGCAAATCGAGCGCCATGGCTGGGATTGAGAGCGGTAAAGGGTGGGTTTCGTCAGGCGACAGCCATTCAAATGTTTTATGCATGACCATTTGCTTTAAACGTAACCACATGAACGGTTGTGCCAGTAATGTTCTGACAGGGAGAATGATGACTCCGCCATTAGCCTGATGTACCAGGCCAGGTTGCAAGGTGATTTTATTTTTATATAATCGTACACAACCAAATAACTGTTCAGGTTCGACCCATTCCCGATACAGGCAAGTTGTCTGCCCGGCAAAGCGTTCATCACCATGGAGTGCGGGTTGCCAGATGATGCCATCATCCTGTATCAGATAATCACCCCCCGTTATCTTCGGCCGATCGGAGTGTAATGTCTGTACTATCTGAGTAATAAAGGCGAAGTAATCATGGCATTCCTGGGCCTTAATTAGCATAATGCGTTGTTTTGATTGAGGATGGCAGAAAAGGCTCAATCCATTTTCCAGACGGGGTTGTATTGCCGAAAAGGTAACGGGTGTTAATTCAGTGGCCGTGGCAAATAATGCCTCATAGGGCGTAATATCAGGCAGTAGAAACCGCCATTTGAGTCGTTTACTGGTCAAAGTAGTTGGATACAATCGTTAAACGGGAAAAGGCGATTATACAAGAATAACTCAGGCTGCATATATGTAGAGTCATACTTGTGACTAATCCGGTGATATAAAATGATTTTTTGTATAAAAAACAATCAAAAAAATTTTAGCAATACATTTAAACGGGTTATACTGAAAAAAAGTTACGCTGTCACTGAGTAATATTAATGAAATATCAGCAATTGCAAAATCTTGAAAGTGGGTGGAAGTGGGTATATCTGGTCAAAAAATACCGCGAGGGTGAGCAGATTACACGCCATATTGAAACCAGCGCTGCCGAGGATGCCATTAATGAATTACTTAAACTGGAAAATGAACCGCTAAAGGTACTGGAGTGGATTAACGCACACATGGACATGGGGCTGACAAATCGCCTTAAGCAGACGATCCGGGCCCGGCGTAAACGCCATTTCAATTCTGAACACCAGCATCAGCGTAAAAAATCCATCGATTTAGAATTTTTAGTTTGGCAGCGCCTTGCCGCATTGGCGCAGCACAAAAGCTGCACGCTTTCCGATATCATCACTCAGCTCATTGAGGACGCTGAATACCGGGAAAAGTGCAACCGTCAGATGTTATCATTAAAGCAGGATCTAAAAGCGATTCTGGATGAATAGATCGCTTCTTGCGAGAGGCGACTGCGCAAGAACCCATGCGTTGCCATGATGCAAGCTCCTGCGCCGCCCCTTTCCCTTCCTCAGTGATGCTTGCGTTTCTTTGCAGCGCATTTTGCAAGAGGCCTGTTGCCTGAGAAAAGAAAAAATTTGAGTCGTTGAATTGAGACATCATGAAGTCCGTTTGCTATTATTGAATCTCATCCATTTGAACAAAACACCCTCTTACTTGAATCTCGGTGAGATTTTGTCAAAAGCAGGCTATACATGTTCACTGGGCATTCTTGCACAATGCTATTACGAAGAACCAATGTGTTTTCGGCACGGATCGAGCATCCTCTGTGGTATTGCTATGAATACATTCCGCTTTTTTGCCTGTTTATTCATCACCAGACCGTCGGTTTTGCAAATTTTGATCAAGATGAATAAGCGTAATTGAAAGTAGTAATAGAAATTTTGATAACATAGTCGAATCTTAACAAAGTAAGGTGAACAGACTGTTCTCTGATATAAAGAAGTAAGGCGCATAAGCAATGGGTAATCATCAGGACAGGCAGGATTTTGAACCTGTCGTTAAAGATAAACAGCGCAAAATCCCAAGATTACCGTCTATGTATAAAGTTATACTGAATAACGATGATTATACACCGATGGAATTTGTTATTGATGTTCTGCAAAAATTCTTTTCTTATGATATTGAATGTGCAACACAAATCATGCTGAACGTGCACTATCAAGGCAGGGCAATTTGTGGGGTATTTACTGCAGAGGTAGCGGAAACCAAAGTTGCACTGATAAATCATTATTCCAGACAAAATGAGCATCCGTTGCTTTGTACACTGGAAAGAGCCTGATTAATGGCAATGTATTGGGGAGATACTTATGCTCAATCAAGAACTTGAACTTAGCCTGAATATGGCTTTTGCCAGAGCCAGAGAATGTCGGCATGAGTTTATGACCGTGGAGCATCTGTTACTGGCGTTGCTGAGCAATCCGTCAGTGCGCGAGGTACTGGAAGCCTGCTCAGTGGATATGGTCGCGTTAAGCCACGAATTAAAAGCTTTTCTTGAACAAACGACACCGGTGTTGCCTGTTGTTGAAGTTGAACGTGATATCCAACCCACCCTTGGTTTTCAAAGGGTATTACAACGCGCAGTGTTTCATGTTCAGTCATCCGGGCGTAGCGAAGTCTCTGGTGCTAATGTGTTGGTTGCCATCTTTAGCGAACAGGAATCTCAGGCTGCTTATCTGCTACGTAAACATGATGTGAGCCGTTTGGATGTCGTGAATTTTATTTCACATGGTACACGTAAGGATGAACCAGAGCCGTTGCCAAGTGCAGAAAACCCGGTGGCAGAAGAACAGCCCGGTCATGAAGATCGTCTGGAGAGCTTGACGACTAACTTAAATCAATTGGCTCGTGTTGGTGGTATTGACCCACTGATAGGCAGGGAAAAAGAACTGGAACGTACCATTCAGGTCTTGTGTCGACGTCGTAAGAATAACCCATTGTTGGTGGGTGAATCAGGTGTCGGTAAAACCGCGATTGCCGAAGGATTAGCCTGGCGCATTGTACAACGTAATGTTCCGCAGGTAATGGCTGAATGTACGATCTATGCCTTGGATATTGGTGCCTTGTTAGCCGGAACCAAGTATCGTGGTGATTTTGAAAAACGTTTTAAGGCACTGTTCAGGCAACTTGAGCAAAATAAAAATAACATCCTGTTTATTGATGAAATTCATACTATCATCGGTGCCGGTGCTGCTTCTGGTGGCCAGGTTGATGCTGCTAACTTGATCAAGCCCTTGCTTTCGAGTGGCAAGATCCGGGTTCTTGGCTCTACCACTTACCAGGAATTCAGCCATATTTTTGAAAAAAACCGCGCATTAGCCCGCCGATTCCAAAAAATTGATATCATTGAGCCAACGACAGAAGAAACCATTCAAATTCTGAATGGATTGAAAACCCGATATGAAATTCATCATGACGTACGTTATAGCACTAAAGCATTACGGGCAGCAGTGGAACTCTCGGTAAAATATATCAATGATCGTTATTTGCCTGATAAAGCCATTGATGTGATTGACGAAGCAGGGGCCTGTAGTCGGTTAATGCCCGTTAACAGACGCAAAAAAACAATCAATGTTTCGGATATTGAATTTGTTGTGGCACGCATTGCAAGAATTCCGGAAAAAACAGTTTCCGCTAATGATCGTGATGCACTAAGAAATTTAAACGATCGTTTGAATATGTTGGTTTTTGGTCAGGATATGGCGATTGAAGCATTAACTGAAGCAATTAAAATGAATCGCGCTGGCCTTGGGTATGAACGTAAACCAGTAGGTTCTTTTTTGTTTGCAGGGCCGACAGGCGTCGGCAAAACAGAAGTCGCGATGCAACTGGCTAAGGCACTGGGTATCGAATTACTGCGCTTCGATATGTCTGAATATATGGAGCACCATACCGTTAGTCGTCTGATTGGTGCCCCTCCAGGTTATGTTGGTTACGATCAGGGCGGGTTGTTAACGGATACTGTTATTAAACATCCCCATGCGGTACTGTTGCTTGACGAAATAGAAAAAGCCCATCCAGATGTTTTTAATCTGTTATTACAGGTGATGGATAATGGTACTCTGACTGATAACAATGGTCGTAAAGCTGATTTTCGTAATTTGATTATTGTTATGACAACTAACGCTGGCGTCCGTGAAACTCAACGTAATTCGATTGGCTTCAAGGAGCAGGATAATAGCACGGATGCCATGGAAGAGATTAAAAAAATATTTACACCAGAATTCCGTAACCGTCTGGATAATATTATTTGGTTCAAACAGTTATCTGCTGAAATCATCCAAAAAGTAGTCGATAAATTCATTGTTGAATTACAGGCGCAACTGGATGCCAAATGTGTATCATTGGAAGTGAGTGATGAAGTGCGTAACTGGTTATCAGAAAAAGGCTACGATAAAACAATGGGAGCCCGTCCAATGGCACGGTTAATCCAGGAGAAATTGAAAAAACCCCTGGCCAATGAACTTTTATTTGGATCTCTGGTTGATGGTGGCTCAGTGTCCGTTGAGCTGGATAAGGAGAAACAGCAATTAGCCTGGCATTTTCTCAGTGCCAAAAAACGCAAAGCGGCAGGGGTATTGCACTAAAAAACGCAGCCCAGCTTCTTCATTGCAAAAAGAGAGCGTTAAAACTTTCCGTTTTAACGATCACTTTATATAACGTTAAGAAAACAGGAGAAATGCCATATTTCTGTGTTCGAAAAGCTCTTATTGAACCGACCAGTTAACCCGCTGACCCGCAAGAAAAGGGACTATAGATTCATTACCTACGCGAACTTCTTCAGGTATTGTTATCGGTGCTTTAACCAGTGTAATGGTACTTTGATTCACAGGCAGGCCATAAAAACGGGGTCCATTCAATGAACAAAACGCTTCTAAATATGGCAGTGCATTCATTTCTTCAAAGACCTGAGCATAGGTGGAAATTGCTGAAGGAGCGTTAAATATACCGGCACAGCCACAGGCTGATTGTTTATGTTGTCTGGTATGAGGTGCTGAATCTGTCCCCAGGAAAAAGCGTTCTGAACCGCTGGCAATCGCCTGGCGTAATGCATCCTGATGGATGCTGCGTTTCAAAACAGGGAAACAAAACAGATGGGGGCGAATGCCAGTTGACAGCATATGATTTCGGTTGAACATTAAATGTTGCGGTGTGATGGTTGCACCAGTAAAAGGATTAGATTCCAGGACGTATTGAACGGCTTCTTTGGTAGTGATGTGTTCAAGGACAATTTTTAACTCAGGAAATCTGCGACGAACAGGCTCCAGGCTTTGTTCGATGAACCAGGCTTCACGATCAAAAATATCAATGGTAGCGTCTGTTGTTTCAGCATGTATCAGTAGCGGCATCACCAGTTTTTGCATGCGTTCAAAAATTGGGTAACTACTTGATATATCAGTAATACCATGGCATGAATTGGTAGTGGCATTGGCGGGATATAACTTTGCTGCACTGAAAACACCTTGCTGAAATCCTTTGGTCAATTCATTAACGTCAGTATCAGCAGTCAAATAGCATGTCATTAATGGTACGAAGGAATGATCAGCAGGCACGGCATTTAAAATACGATCACGATAGGCACGGGCATGGGAACGTGTTGTTATTGGTGGTATTAAATTTGGCATGGCGATGGCCCGACCAAACACCAGGCTGGTATAGGGCAATACTGCTTTTAACATCTCATCATCACGAAAATGACTATGCCAGTCATCAGGACGAACGATTTTTAGTATCTGGCCATCTGGTGTCATAGTCGCAGTTTTTTCACTCAGGGTGATGTGATGAAAAATACACGCGGTACATCAGAAAATGCGTGTATGCCGTGTGTAAAGCACAGCCAATCCGGTTGGCTGTGCCGCATTTATTTGACTGACTGAGGCCTGCCTGTGGGTACCGTAGCCTGATTAATTGCGGCATGTCCACCTGCGGCACCTTTACCGGAAAATTCAAAAGCAGAACGTTGCCAGTTGCCGGGTTTCGGTATCTCAGGCACATATCGTGGCGCTGGCGCTTTCGTCGTTGGTGCTGAGGCATGGTGTTTGCGGGAAGCGGCTAATGGTTGTTGTGCAGAAACGGTTTTTACTGTTTCATTGAGAGCATGTTCCACACCTTCATCTTGAGTTTCCATTGCCGTTATTTCAACGGTGACCGGATAGCTGACTGAAGGCGTTTCTTCAATGCAGAGATGTGGCGTGATCGGTATAACCAATTCATCCAGCTGCGACTTTGTCATGTTATCAGGTTCGTCTGTAGCTGCAATGGCCGAAAATTTTGTATCGGTAGCGGATTCATTGAGTTGAGAGACTACTGGTACAATGGGATAGTCGACCCAGACTCTGCCAAAAGCCATTTCAGGCGAAGCACATGCGCCTGTTAGTGGCACGGCAGATTGTGCTGGATAACGTTCATCACGATAGCGACGACGGCGTTGACCACTTACGCGCAGATGTCGTGGTGAACGACGGGAACGACGCGGCATACCTTGGGCTTCATCCGTATGATCTGAATGTGTACCTGAGTTGTCATCAAATTCCGTTACCGTAGCCGTATTTTGAGTAGCAATCCCTTCTTGTGATGATCGTTGCTGACTTTCGTCAGTCATTGGTACGCCGGGCAAGCTATAACGAGTGTCAGCAACCTGATCAGTTGTTACCGGTTCAATGTCGTCGGGTATTTTTTCAGGTTCCCGGTGGCCGGATTCAACACGTATCTTCTGCGTGAGTTGACGGCGCTGGCGGCGGGGGGGCGTAACCGGTTGAGGGATGGTTTGTTCAGGTTGAGAATCCCCTTCAACGACTTCTGTGGCTTTAACCGGGGGTATCGTATTATTTTTTTCATCCTGGCGACGACGTTGGCCTGCTCTTTGAGCGCGGCGCTGTTGCTGCTCTTCTTCATGTAGCTTTTTATGAATCCCTTCATTGTCCTCTGGTGTTGCTGGTGAACCGTTATGATTATTTTGTGATGTGAAACGTTTATTGTGCCGTTGATCATCACGGCTATTTCTGTCAATACGATCCCTGTGCCCGTTATGCTGCCGCAATGCGTGGTGATTGACTTGTTGCAAACCAGTATTGGTGATCCCAACGCTGTCACTGCGTTGTGTTGCTGTATCTTGTATTGGCGTTGGACGGAGGGTAAAAAAGTTTTTTAGTTTATTAACCATACGTGCCAATAAAGCAGGCATTACCAAGTCGTGATGTTCAATAGCTGGCTGTACTGTGTTCGTATTTTGAGTTTGCGATAGCGCGGGTGATGTTTCAGCTAACAGCGAAAAAGCAGCCAAGGCGGGTTGCTCACCACGTTTACGTTCAGTTTGCCCTTCTTCCTGAAGGGAGGACATTTCAGTTTCATGCCGTTGTGGCAACAGATAACTGAGTGTGGACGTTTCTTCCCCTTTACGTACGCGGAGTACAGAATAATGGGGTGTCTGCATTTGATCGTTTGGCACAATCACTGCACGGACCCCTCCCTGGCGCTTTTCGATGGCATTAACGGATTCGCGTTTTTCATTTAGCAGATAGGAAGCTATCTGTACAGGCACTATGGCATGGACTTCACAGGTATTTTCTTTTAAAGCCTCTTCTTCAATTAATCGTAGAATGGACAGTGACAGGGATTCATTGTCACGAACTGTACCCGTACCACAACAGCGTGGGCAAACGTGATGACTGGATTCACCCAGTGATGGGCTTAAACGCTGGCGGGACATTTCCAGTAAACCAAAGCGGGAAATACGACCAATCTGAATGCGTGCACGATCTTCATGTACGGCATCGCGCAGACGATTTTCAACTTCACGCTGGTGACGTATGGGTGTCATATCGATAAAGTCTATGACAATTAAACCACCCAAGTCGCGCAGGCGTAGCTGGCGGGCAATTTCATCGGCAGCCTCACAGTTGGTATTAAATGCCGTTTCTTCAATATCACCGCCACGTGTTGCTCGTGCGGAGTTAATATCAATAGCAGTCAGTGCTTCTGTGCTATCTATGACTACAGAGCCGCCAGAAGGAAGGCGGACTTCACGCTGAAATGCAGATTCAATTTGAAATTCAATTTGATAATGGCTGAATAATGGAATTTCGCCGTTGTAAAATTTTATCTTACTGCTGAAATCCGGGCGACCTAAGGCCGCAATGTGTTCTTTGGCTAAATCAAAAATTTGCGGATTATCAATTAATATTTCACCAATATCCGGCCGCAGGTAATCACGGAAGGCACGTACAATCACGTTGCTTTCCTGATGGATCAGGAAAGGAGCAGTACGATTTTCAGCCGCTTTTTTGATGGCATCCCAGTGTTTCAGGCGAAATGACAGATCCCACTGCAGAGCAGGTGCTGATTTACCAACACCTGCAGTGCGTACGATCAATCCCATGCCACTAGGGAGTTGCAGCGATGATAATGCTTCTTTCAATTGGGTTCGATCTTCACCTTCTATCCGGCGCGAGATACCCCCTGCACGTGGATTGTTTGGCATCAAAACTAAATAGCTGCCAGCCAGACTGATGAAGGTTGTTAACGCTGCACCCTTATTGCCACGTTCTTCTTTATCAATTTGAACAATGAGCTCTTGGCCTTCGTGTAATACATCCTTAATATTTGGACGGGCATGGGCTGCAGCATGACTGGGAAAATATTCGCGGCCAATTTCTTTAAGGGGAAGGAAACCGTGCTTCTCTGAACCATAATCAACAAAAGCCGCATCGAGACTGGGTTCGATACGGGTGATTTTACCTTTGTAAATATTCGCTTTTTTTTGTTCATGGCCAAGACTTTCAATATCTAAATCGTAAAGCCGTTGCCCATCCACAAGCGCAACCCGCAACTCCTCTTGCTGAGTAGCATTAATCAACATTCTTTTCATAGTAACTTACTCGTTATTTTTACATTATCATTAGAGTTGTAGGCGAGACAACCTCACGACCAGTTAAACTCGTATCGCCAAATTTCCTGACAACACTTGCTAACCTCATGCTTGTTGCTTGCACAGGGTGCATTATCTGCATCAGCGAGTCTGTATTATTTTCTATAAATACAGCGCTTCTTGGGTAGAGGGTAATTTCTGAATATTACAGAATAATTAAGCTCATTATCCGGTCAGGTTGCAACCCACAGCTCGTTAATTGCTTGATTTCACACTGCGTCTTATGCCATTGCTGCGTTTTGTGTGATCAGGCAAACATTAATAATTCAACCATCACTTCGGGTAAAGCTAATGGGAAGCAATGCAGAATTAATTTTATTATTCCATTGCTGACGTTGTTATAGCAAGGTGACTTTATCGGACTGTGTGAAGATTTTCCTGACAGAGCCTGGTATTTTAGCGAAATATGCTATTTTTATCATGTAGCTATAACACAAAAACATACTCAAAAATGCCAGATTTGAAAATTAAAGGCGAAAAAATATAAAAAAAAGGTGCTATTTTTTCAGGGTATATTTTAGAATCGCCCCCATGAAAAAAAACAGGCTGTCTGCGCAATTACTCATCATATCTGATGAAGCAGGCCAACGAATCGATAATTTCTTGCTGACCAAGCTTAAGAGTTTGCCCAAGAGTATGGTTTATCGCATTCTGCGTAAAGGTGAAGTCCGTGTTAATCGAAGTCGGATTCAACCGCAGTACAAGCTCACAGAAGGTGATGTTGTGCGCATACCTCCTGTTTGTATCACCGAGTCTGGCAGGACTTTATCAACGAAACTTGATAAAGTTGCCCAGCTTGCCGATTGTATCCTGTTTGAAGACGATTATCTTCTGGCACTGAATAAACCCTCAGGCACTGCGGTGCATGGCGGTAGTGGGCTAAGTTTCGGTGTTATTGAAGGTTTGCGTGCCCTGCGCCCTGAGGCGCGATTTCTGGAGTTGGTACATCGCCTTGATCGCGATACTTCAGGTGTATTATTAATTGCTAAACGGCGTTCAGCATTACGGGCTCTACATGAACAGTTACGGCTGAAAAGCATGCAAAAGGACTACCTGGCATTGGTGAGGGGCCAGTGGCAGTCGCACTGTAACCTTATTCAGGCTGCTTTGCTGGAAAATAGTATGCAAAATAGCAGTAAAAGAATGGTGCAGGTGAGCAGCCATGGAAAGCCCGCGGCAACTTACTTCAAGGTTGAAGAACGTTTTGAACATGTCACCTTAGTTAAAGCCAGCCCTGTGACAGGAAGAACACATCAGATACGTGTGCATGCCTTACATGCCGGGCATCCCATTGTATTTGATGATCGTTATGGTGATCGTGAATATGATAAGTTACTCAAGGCAACAGGGCTGAACCGTTTATTTTTGCACGCCGCTGCGTTGCGTTTTGAACATCCCGGTAACGGTAACCTCGTACATATCGAGGCGCCGATGGATAATCAGTTACGTTGTTGTTTAGATGTGCTACGCCGGTCGGCACACAATGAAATATTGTTGAGAAATGCGGCTGAATAGCCTTGTTTCTGTAATGGGTTTAGGAAACGGCGCTGGTTACTTATGCAACCGATAAAATTACCCCTGACTGTTGATGAAATTCGTGCAGCCAAGGGCTTAAGCTACAGGGTTTTTTATGTACGTGAGCAGGTTACCCGGATTGCTGAATCTGTCGTCAGCGTAGATACTGATATTAGTGCATCTTTTCATTTCAGTATTGATAATCGATATGTTGTTATCACTGGTGATGCATGTGTTACGGTAACCCTGATGTGTCAGCGTTGCAGAGGAACATTTGAACATCAGCTGCATGTAAGTTATTGTGTCAGCCCTGTTGCCAATGATGAACAGGCAAAAGCACTACCGCAGGCATACGAACCCATTGAGTTTGATCTATCCGGAAAAATTGATTTTCTGGCCATAATTGAAGACGAAATTATTCTTGCATTGCCGGTGGTGCCACTGCATGAATCTGAATATTGTAAGGCATTTGAAGCGAATATAGTTTTTGGGCAGTTACCTGAAGAGGTAGAAAAACACAATCCATTTGCCGTATTAGCCGGTTTTAAGAAAAATACTTAAGGAGTAATATTAATGGCTGTACAACAGAACAAACCAACGCGTTCAAAACGTGGTATGCGTCGCTCACACGATGCACTGACCACCTCTTCCTTGTCTGTGGATCAGGTTTCCGGTGAAACTCATTTGCGCCACCATATTACTGCGGATGGCTATTATCGTGGTCGCAAGGTTATTTAGTTAAGCCGTTTTTGCTCAATTAAGTTAGCAAGGCGAGCTATGTTGACTGATCTGACCCTTGCGTTAGATGCAATGGGTGGAGATTTTGGGCCTTCCGTGACAGTACCTGCTTCATTGCAGGCGCTGGCTTTGAATTTGCAATTAAAGCTGCTACTGGTCGGCGATCATGACGCTATTGTTCCATTGCTTGCTAAAGCTGATCCTTCGTTATTAGAAAGATTGCAGATAATCCCTGCTGAGCAAGTCATTGTTAATAGTGTTAAACCTTCAACAGCAATACGTCATAGCCGTGGTAGTTCCATGCGCATTGCTCTGGAACTGATTAAAAATGGCAAAGCACAGGCCTGTATCAGTGCAGGGAATGCAGGGATATTAATGGGTTTGGCAAAAATGATCGTGAAGCCTTTGGAGGGTATAGAGCGTCCTGCGTTAATGGCAGTGATCCCCAACCAACATTATGGAAAAACAGTGATTTTAGATTTGGGTGCAAATATTGCCTGTGGTAGTACAACACTCACGCAATTTGCCATTATGGGATCGGTTGTTGCAGAAGAAGTACTGGGTATTACTAGCCCTCGCGTGGCATTGCTTAATATTGGCGAAGAAGAAACTAAGGGGCTGGATAATATACGTGCAGCCGCCGCGATCTTAAAAAATACAACGGCCATTAATTATATTGGTTATCTGGAAGCGAATGATTTGCTGACTGGAAAGGCTGATGTCATGGTTTGTGACGGTTTTACAGGTAACGTTACCTTAAAAACAATGGAAGGGGTAATAAGAGTTTTTTTATCGTTTCTGAGATCAACTGCTAAAAATACCAGACAACCTTGGTGGATAAGGTTATCAGGCCATTGGTTGCAAAAGCAGATGGTGAAACGGTTCGGCCCTCTGAATCCTGATCAGTATAATGGCGCATGTCTGTTAGGGTTACGGGGTATTGTCATTAAAAGCCATGGTTCTGCAAATCAAAACGCATTTACAGTTGCGATAGAACAGGCGGAGCTGGCGGTGCGACGGCAAATTCCCGGCAGGATTGCGACTCGCCTTAAAGTGGTCTTATCAAAGGTGACTAAATAGTACATGTATACAAAAATTCTCGGTACGGGGAGTTATCTGCCTGTACAGATACGCACGAATGCAGACTTGGAAAAAATGGTGAATACGTCGGATGAATGGATTGTCAGCCGAACAGGTATTCGTGAACGGCGTATTGCTGAACCTTCAGAAACAGTGGCAACCATGGGTCATGATGCAGCTAAAAAAGCATTGCTCATGGCAGGGATAGATCCCAATGACGTGGGATTGATCATTGTGGCTACTACAACTTCCAGCCATGCTTTCCCAAGTTCAGCTTGTCAGATACAACAGCTATTGGGTATTCAAGATTCGGCCTCATTTGACTTAGCTGCCGCCTGTGCGGGTTTTGTTTATGCATTGAGTGTTGCCGATGCATATATTAAAAGTGGTGCCATACGTTATGCCATTGTAGTGGGTTCTGACGTGTTGTCCCGTGTCTTGTCACCGGAAGATCGCAGTACTGTTATTTTATTTGGTGATGGTGCTGGTGCCGTTGTGTTAGGTGCATCAGAAGAGCCCGGTATTCTTTCAACTCATTTACATGCAAATGGCCGTTACGGCCACTTATTGGCGCTGTCTTATCAGAATCAACCTGCTTTTATCACCATGACGGGCAATGAGGTCTTTAAAGTCGCCGTGACTGAACTGGCCAATCTGGTGGATGAAACATTGCAGAGTAATGGCGTTGACTGTTCAGAACTTGATTGGTTAGTACCCCATCAGGCTAATTTGCGTATTATTAGCGCAACAGCTAAAAAGCTGGGTATAGGTATGGATCAAGTTATCGTTACATTGGAGCGGCACGGTAACATCTCTGCGGCTTCAGTGCCCGCGGCATTGGATGAAGCCGTCCGTGACGGGCGTATTCAACGTCATCAGCTTATTTTGCTTGAAGCATTTGGGGGTGGCTTTGCGTGGGGTTCTGCTTTACTTCGTTTTTGATTAACAGGAAAACAGCATATTGAAGCTTGCAATAATCTTCCCAGGTCAGGGATCTCAGTCTCCGGGAATGCTGGCTGAGTTGGCTGCAGAATTTTCAATCGTTGAGCAAACATTCGCAGAAGCATCAGCAGCGTTGCATTACGATTTATGGAAATTGGTTCAGCAGGGACCTGCCCAAGAGTTGAATCAAACCTGGAAAACACAGCCTGCACTTCTGGCTGCCTCTGTCGCTATATGGCGCATCTGGCAATCTAAGATGGGGAGAAGACCAGCGATGATGGCAGGTCACAGTTTAGGTGAATATTCTGCTTTAGTGTGTGCGGGTGTGCTGGATTTTCAGCAGACAGTCAGCTTGGTTGAGCTGCGTGGTAAATTAATGCAGGAAGCGATGCCTGAAGGTACCGGGGCCATGTCTGCAATTCTTGGTCTGGATGATGGGACAGTCACTAAAGCTTGTGCGGAATCAGCGTGGGATCAGATTGTAGCACCTGCTAATTTTAATGCTCCAGGTCAGGTAGTGATTGCAGGTCATCAAGAGGCCGTTAAGCGCGTTGAATTGGCTTGTAAAGCAATGGGTGCCCGCGTGTTAGGTTTACCTGTTAGCGTGCCTTCTCATTGTGTTGTGATGAAATCGGCAGCCGATACGCTGGCGATGGCTCTTGAGAAAATAGATGTTAAACCACCACAATATCCTGTCGTCAACAATGTGGATGTAAAGACTGAAAATACACCAGATGCCATACGCAGCGCACTGGTAAGACAGCTTTATCATCCGGTGCGCTGGACTGAGAGTGTCGAATATATCGCTGCCATGGGTGTCGAAAAATTGCTAGAAGCCGGTCCTGGTAATGTGCTGGTGGGGTTAACCAGACGTATTACCGGTGCACTGGAAGCCGTATCGATAAATACGATAGCCAAGTTATCAGAGGCACTTGCGTAATAAATAAAGAGGATAACATGGATTTTAACGGAAAAATTGCGTTGGTCACAGGTGCCAGCCGTGGGATTGGCCGTGCTGTTGCAGAGTTACTGGTAACGCGTGGTGCCCGTGTAATAGGTACAGCGACCAGTGAAGAGGGTGCTAATGCCATTAGTGCATGGCTAGGTCATCATGGTAAAGGTTTCGTGTTAAATGTTATCGATCCTGTGTCCATTGATACACTCTTGACAACTGTTTCTGCTGAGTTTGGTCCAGTGGATATTCTAGTGAATAATGCCGGTATTACATGTGATAATGTGCTCATCCGTATGAAAGACGATGAATGGCAGGAGGTTATGGACACGAATTTAACCGCTATATTCCGTCTGTCTAAAGCGGTAATACGGACTATGATGAAAAAACGCTTTGGCCGCATTATCACCATTGGCTCTGTCGTTGGTACTATGGGTAATGCAGGGCAGGTAAATTACGCTGCCACTAAAGCTGGCGTGATTGGTTTTAGTAAATCTTTGGCGCGTGAAGTTGCTTCACGTGGTATTACTGTCAATGTAGTAGCGCCTGGTTTTATTGAAACAGATATGACTCGGGTGTTGACAGATGCGCAACGTGCAGGCATTTTAGCCCAGATACCCGCCAGCAGATTTGGAGAAGATAAAGAAATTGCCAGCGCGGTTGTGTTCCTGGCTTCTGATGAGGCGGGTTATATCTCAGGTGAAACACTACATGTCAATGGTGGTATGTATATGGTTTGAGCATTGGAGGAGGTATTTGCATTATTTGAGGTCAAAACCACAAAATCGTAGTTTGATTGGCTGGGATTCAGTTGCATCTTTTTCAACATTTTATAAACTATGAGAACCATCGCGTAAGCGAGTGTTAATAGGAAATTTAAAAGCATGAGCACGAACGAAGAGAAAATTAAGGAAATCATTGCTGAACAACTCGGTGTCAAAAAGGAAGATGTGAAAAACGAACATTCTTTTGTAGACGACCTTGGTGCAGATTCTCTTGATACCGTTGAACTGGTAATGGCATTGGAAGATGAGTTTGGTATAGAGATTCCGGATGAAGAGGCCGAAAATATCAGGACGGTACAATCGGCTATCAAGTATATTGGGGATCACATAAAGGCTGAGAGTAAATAAACATATCCAGGCGATCGTTCGATTGCCTGATTTTTTCCCAGAAATATTTTCCCTTCTTGGAGGACAACGGTGTCTAAGCGTCGAGTTGTTGTGACCGGACTGGGCATACTATCTCCTGTCGGCAATACGGTAGAGTCTGCATGGAAAGCAATTCTTGCCGGACAGAGTGGCATTAGCCTGATTGAGCATTTTGATACCAGTGCGTACTCAACAAAATTTGCCGGACTGGTAAGAGATTTTAATTGCGAAGCGATTATTTCACGCAAGGATGCCCGTAAAATGGACGTCTTCATACAGTATGGGCTTGCTGCAGGTGTTCAGGCTATGGAAGATTCCGGGCTTCAGGTAACGTTAGATAATGCCAGTCGTATTGGGGTAGCCATTGGCTCTGGTATTGGTGGATTAGGGCTAATCGAAGAAAATCATAAGATACTGGTTACTTCTGGCCCACGAAAAATTAGTCCGTTTTTTGTGCCTTCTACCATTGTGAATATGATTTCCGGTCACCTGACCATGATGTATGGCATGCGTGGGCCGAGTATCTCGATCACGACGGCTTGTACTACAGGTGTACACAACATCGGGCATGCGGCGCGTATTATTGCTTATAACGATGCAGATGTTATGGTTGCCGGTGGGGGTGAGAAAGCCAGCACTCCATTGGGGGTAGGCGGTTTTGGCGCCGCCCGTGCGTTATCAACCCGTAATGATAATCCACAAGCTGCCAGCCGTCCATGGGATAAAGATCGTGATGGCTTTGTGCTGGGTGATGGGGCTGGCATTATGGTCCTTGAAGAGTATGAGCATGCTAAAAAGCGTGATGCGAAAATTTACGCTGAGGTTGTTGGTTTTGGTATGAGTAGTGATGCCTATCATGTCACATCACCACCAGATAGGGGTGATGGTGCAGCACTGGCGATGGAAAATGCCTTACGTGATGCGCGGATAGCCGCATCACAAATCGGTTATATTAATGCCCATGGTACTTCTACACTGGCTGGTGATAAGGCTGAAGCCCATGCAGTAAAAACCGTCTTTGGCGATGCGGCTCGTCATCTCATGATAAGCTCAACCAAGTCGATGACAGGGCACTTACTGGGAGCCGCTGGTGCAGTAGAATCTATTTTTTCTGTCCTTGCGTTGTGTGATCAAGCCATTCCTCCCACTATCAATCTGAATAATCCGGATGATGACTGCGATCTGGATTTTGTTCCCTATGAGGCCAGACAGGTAAATGGCATGGAATTTACCTTATGCAATTCATTTGGTTTCGGTGGTACTAATGGTTCTATTATCTTTCGTAAAATGTAAACAGCTTGTGTTACGGCACAACTGATCAAAAAACACCATTACAACTGATTGGAGCCACGATCTTCACCTCAAGGTGGTGCGACTGGACGGGATTATGAAGTCAGGCGGATGGATCCTAACATAACTGCTCGGTTCGTTAGCAGGGGAGAGCAGGACATTAATGCCTTCAACGGACAGCAGGGCTTCCAACAATTTCCATAGTGTTGATCCTCTAACGTGAAACCGATGGTACCGATCAGGCGCTCTGATCTGTCGTTTGGCCCGTCATCATGCCCTTAGAATAAAAATGCATAAGTCTCATACAAATATACTTTAATGATACAGGATGCTGAGACAGTTTTTATGTCTCAGGGTTGTATTTGATATTACGGGACATTAGCATTCCTGTCATCGCCGCAAGTATGATGGCACACTGCATCGACCGTAGACAGGATTTATCCGGCTGCCTGATGGGGAAGATAATTTCCTTTCATTCTGGCAGAATTCATCTGTTTGCAACTGTGCCATCAAGATTTACGGTCATGATGTGGTTTTCCCGTTGTACGCGGGTTAACAGAGATTCTGCATGTACTGATGCACTGGCAGATTCCTGCTGCGGGAAGGAAGACATCATTTCCCGTAAGGTAGCCACCGATGATGCCTTGCTTGCTTCCAGATACGAAGTCAGGTTTTCGACAGTATACTCATCTTCTCCCAGCAGCAATAACTCAATGTTATGTTGTCTTGTGGAGCTGAAATGATCCTTTACTGTTACCAGACGTTGCAAATTCCTGCTGTTGCCTTGGGTGAGATAGATCAAATCATCGTTCACTCTCTGCAACTGTATTTTTTCAGCGCTGATCCCGATAAACTGCAAGCAATCGCGTTCACCACCGGCATCGCTCAGGGTATCATGGCCATCGTCAATACCGTAATGCCGGTATTGGTCATTCTGACTGCCCCCGAATACCTGATCATCCCCGCGTCCAGGTTCAACAAAATTTTCTCCCTCAAAGGTATAAATTTTATTATTGTTATTATTACCCCAGATGTGTGTACCCTGTGCTACATCGCCATAGAGGGTAACAATATTGTGATGATCATCCGTATCGGGTGCTATCAGGCGTTGCTGCCCTGGCTGCGCAATCAGGACATCATGCTGACCTGGACGTGTTAAAAGGGTTCCATACGCGGTTTCTGTCACCGACCACAAATTCTGATGAGCGTGCCCAACAATGCGCATCTGAAACGACTGCAACTGTGCCAGGGCATTTTGGCCGGCGGTATCAGTCAGCTGTAGCACCCATTTACCTTGTGCTTTTTCACCAAGAAAGGCATTGCTGGAGGAAAGAGGAATGGAAAACATGTCGCCATTTCTCAGGTTCGCAAAAGGTGTCAGTACGTAACTGGTAGTCCCCGAGGGGGAGGTCAGTGTGGCCAGTAAATTACCGGGTTGCCTGTGACTGGTTTTGAAGCTAAATTGCAATGCTTCAACGGCAAGATCCTGCTCAATCTGAATGCTCATTCTGGCGGCAGATCCGCCATCTCCAATACGAGATAATGGATCTGTTGAGGCTATCCAGCCGCTGTCAGTCGCAGGGGGTAATGAGTTGAAATCACGGGCCATGGCGACTGCAGCGCTGGCATCGACCAGACCAAAACCGTACCAGTTGCTGAAAAGATAGCCCGCCGCGTTTTTGATCCAGCCAGGCTCTACCGTTATTCCGGCATAACTGATTTTGGGTTGTATCAGGTCCAGTGGCCGTGCCGTTGTCGCCAGGATGTATTTCACATCTCGTTGCGTCAGGGCCGGATTAACACCCAGCATGAGTGCAGCGATACCAGAAACCATCGGCGCTGCTGATGAAGTACCGCTAAATGAGGCAGTATAATCACAGTTCGGATCAGCCGCAGTACCGCCATCCAGGGCGGTATTTTTTGACAGTGATGTATTATCGCCCCTATTACCACTGATATCCGTCGTCAGAATACCGGGACCATAGCTTTTTTCACCCGCACCGGCGAATTCCTGCTGGTAACCATCCTCTCCCCCCGGGGCAGAAACCCAGAGAGAGGAGCCGGAAGAAGAAAAATAGGAGCGCACACCGCGGGCGTTAACGGAAGCAACACTGATCATCGGAACGAGGTTGGCTGTAAAGTCTAAATTCATTGGTGCACAACTGAGCCCCCAGTCATTGGCCGGGCAGCCGGCAAATTGATCCATCTCTTCACCATTGTTCACTTTTTCGATAAGATCGGTGGGCTCAAGAAAACCATTACCGGCGGCCCAGACGTAAATTCCCCCACGACCGGCACGGGTGGAACCCATCAACTTCTCCCAGTCGTCGATTTCTTCGGGAGAAATTTCAGTGTAGGTGTTGTCAGGAAATAAACCAAAACTGTTATTGAAGACATCGACATCCCTGGCCTGTTCAGCTTCACCCCATGAAGCCCGGAGATAACGTTTAATGGTGTTTTTTTGTTGCGCTACAGGGATGCCCATATGGATTTTATCAGCGGTGTTAAATGCCTTTAATGAAGCTTGTGGTGCCACACCCCGTCCCCCAATGCCATTCCAGCCGGCGGCAGCAATAATTCCTGCAACTTTTGTACCATGTCCATCAGAATCAATGGGATTATCTGATCCGTCGTCAAAATTCAATGAACCGCCTGATACCAGATTAGGCGCTAAATCCTCGTGACTACTATCAATACCACTGTCTAATACGGCAACAATGATACCTTTCCCGCGTATGCCACGTTCATGCAGTGAACCTATGTTGATATCGATACCCGCAGAGGGCAGTGTATCCGCAAAAACACGTTGCCCGGTATTGTGTAAATACCATTGGTATTTGTAAAGCGGATCACCCGTAGTGCCTGTTTCAAGCTCATTATTATCGGGTATAGTTTTATCAATCGATTTATGCATTTATTTTTCCTGGATAGTGTTAAAACGGCATTGTTGCAAAAAGTCTCAAGTAAGTCGTTACTTTGTTTCCATGATAAAATAACGCGCAAAATTCGAACGCATGTCATTGACACCTTGTGTTTGCCGATAAATATACGATCCTGATATTTGATTGCTACACACCATAGTCATACTGTATTCAACATGAAGGCCATTATATTTTTCCCTTGCATTGATTACAGCAATATTTTTTTTGATTAATTCATAGGTGTATATTCCAGAATAATTTTTTCCATCTTTTAAAGATTGATATGAGTAACTACCATCATCAAGAAATTTCATTCTTAATAGCTGGTCCGCCATTGGATTTTCTGGAGAATAAGAGCCATAAATTACCGCCAGAAAATCTTTATTAGTTAATTTTTCTGGGACTGTACAATCCGCATAAGCAGCTATACATGCCATTGTGTAAAATATAACGAAAATTGTTTTTACCATCTCATTATCCTTCAAGAATATTTGCAATGTCTGTATACAATATATTGTTCAGATGATCAATTTCATGCTGAATAATCAGGGTGCGGCTGTATTAATCGAGCGTGCGACCTGCAATTCCTTGGCCATGGAGTTTGGTTAGCCCTCTTGTCAAGGTGTTCCTTGATGTAAAAGCGTTCGTTCGAAGTCAGGAATTTTCTCTTCATGCAACAGCGTGTAGTGCCAGAGCCGGAAGTTTACCCGGGTCTGACGGTGTGGTGACTTTATTGTATTTCACTTGGGAATGGACCACAGTTTAATGCGCTGGCCCATTTTCATTGGCCAGCACAGTTGCAAATAATCCTGACAGGATGATTTTCTGGCTGAAATTCATAAAAAAAAGGTCACGACTAACATATTTATTCCAGCTGGAACAAGTACCATCTACAGTGAAATAGGTCTGTATTTAAAAAATACAGTTATAATTTACAGGAGCGGTTGCTAATATGTTTTCCGGTATTCAACCTTCATCTTTGTGCCACTCTGTCACCGCCAGTGCTGTTTCAGCCAACATTCCATCTGTCAGGATAGTAAATGTAAATGTTGATGGTGTGAATGTTAATTTTAATGTGAGTACATTAGGAAACAGGCGTTGTAATGATATTTTGTTTCCAGAAAATGGGATTAATCTTATTCAGGATTTTGTTGATGCTACTGCCTTTGAACAGGCGTGCCTTCAATTATCTGATGCGCAGCGGCAGGCTGTACGACGCTGGACGGTGGCAGATGCGGAGCATCGTGAAAGATTCAGTGATGGATCATTAAATCTCAACAGGCAGGGTATAACAGGTATCAATTATGATCTCAACGCCGCGCTTGCTGCAGGCGCCGTGCTGAGTCAGGAGCAACATGAATCCTGTATTCAGCTTTCCTCTGCTTTACGTCAGCTGCCACCGGTACGCGGAGAATATCTGCGCATTGCTGTCTATTCAAATTCGAATGATATGCCATGGGGGAAAAGCATTAATGTTGGTGATGTGGTGACCAATTTCCCTTGTTTTATGAGTGTGTCAGAAACTGAAAAATATGCACAAGACATATTAAATGAGCAAGGCTCTCTGGAACCGGAAGAGGGATATCGTGAGGGAATAGTCATCTACAAAATAGAAAATGCCACCACGGCCGTTCCGCTTTTGCGCGGCCCTTTATCCCTGACCAGTGAACATGAAGTGTTATTTTCACGCGATTCCTGTTTTGCGGTGACAGGAATAGCTATAGCGGATCCAGTGACGGCAGGTATGCCTTTAAGGGCAGGTGTTCTTTTAACAGAAGTGCCTGCTACCCATCAAATCATCAGGAATCTGTATTCAGGACAGCAGGTACAAATTACCGCGCTGTGACTTGAATGTCAGCGAATACCGTGCCTTCAGAAACCGTCATTTTTCCATGAAGCCGCAGATGTATGCATAACCTGCTGCGGCGATAGCGAATAAAACACAACATGAGCCGGTGTGGTAATTGCCAGGATCATACCTGATGGAGCGCTTCTTCAGGAGTTTGAAGTCTGAATGGATGCCGACAACATGTGATCAGAACTTCAGAGAGATCGGTGCAGTCAATCCATCCAGTCTTCAGAAGCAAGCATAATAAAGGAACCACCGTTATTTGCGAAGGGGGAATCTATCACCGCTCTATTATTACACTTCTCCCCCGTATGTCGGGTTGCTGTTGTTGTTGTTGTTGTTGTTGTTGTTGTTGTTGTTGTTGTTGTTGTTGTTGTTGCTGTGAATCAGGATTCTGCTGTGGCCATGTCATAACAGGCGTCTTAGGATTCGCCATAACGGGCGCCATTGCGCCGCACAGAGCCATACATAATGCGATACTAATGCCGTTGTTGTATTTCATCACTTTATTCTCCCGATATTTTTATTGAGCAACCTGAGTATAGATGACTGATACGATCTTGCTGCAAAATAGTACTTTTATTTTCTCAGGATGGAAGAAGGCTCTGTCGAAGTCGTACAGAGCGTACTGCCAAGGATTGGCTGGAAAATCGTTAGTATGACTCATACTTGTTAATGCAATATCTTAATTAAGATAAATTAATAATGACATTAATGGTGATAATATATATGCCAACATTTATTACTTCCGATTCTGCTGTTCAGATGAATCCAGTGGTGCAAATGTCAGACGATATTCCAGCGCATCAGATAAAAAATAAAAATATATTAAGAAATGACAAGATTGAGCATGAAAAAAGTGAATTAAAACATATTGAGAAGGCACTGAAACAATATAAAGAAAATCAGCGTTATGGATTCAAAACAACCAGTATTCTCTTTACCTTGTATCATGAGTCTTGGGCAATGCATATCAACAGAATGAATTACAGAGCGAACTCTTGGCCCTTGCAGCCATTGCCCGTGCCTGTCATGAGTACATTGTTGTAAAAATAAAATATAACGTGATGTCAATGATTACGAAAATAAAATTCATGATAACCAATAGCTTGTTTTATTACCTGAAATATCAATGAATTTATAAATAAGGTATTCTCTGGTAGAATGTCCTTTGCGCCTGAAGCTCAGGTATATTTCTTATTTTATATCAGGTTGCATTCAAATAAAAAATAAAATAATATGCTTAAAGGTAATATCATAATCATTTTAACCCTGTAATTTTATGAGTAAGATGATGTACCTCCTCGATGAGGGTATTATGTATGCTATTCTTTTTATCTTTATTAAAAGATAACTTTTTTTGTACAGATATTATAAAAAGAAATTTACAATTTCTTTTATTTTAAAATAATATATTATCAGTGCTGCATGTAAATAATTACTATTTTTTTAAAGTATATTTAATACTAATAAATAAAGTTAAGCAATTTTTTTAAATATATTTATATTTATATTTATATTTATATTTATATTTATATTTATATTTAAGTTTAAATTTAAAGGTATGATGATGTCGAAAATAACTCAAACTGATACAGCTACAGAAAAATCCTATGAAATGGATGGATTTAATCCTGAATTAGAAACGACAAAATTTAGCTATACATCTTCCCGAGTGGCTATAGCAAATTATAATCATTATAACAATAATAATAAACCCAAAATCATTGGTTATTATACAGATTGGTCACAATATGATGGTCGCCTGGATGATGATCAAATACCAGGGCATCGTGGCCGTGGGGTTAATCTGGCACATCTTGATCCTCTGGCTTATGACAAACTTATTATTGGTTTTGCCGGTATTCTTGGTGACCTTGGTGAAAAATCCAGGGCGATCGCGGCAGCCGCTTCCAGTTTCAGCCGCTCCAGAGAGGGTGAAGTGACGTTTATCGATGCCTGGGGAGACTGTCAGTCTTACCGTAATTGTGGTTTTCCTGGTTATGTCGATACACCCATGCCCGCCTCTTTTAATCAGAAAAATACCATGGGTATTTTGGGTGGATTACGTGACCTGCAAAAGAAAGCGAAGGATAAGGGTCATGAGTTGATATTGTCTTTTAGTGTTGGTGGCTGGACGATGAGTGAAGCTTTCCATAAACTTACTAAAGACAGCAGCTTACGAGCACTATTTTGTACCAGTATCGTGGATATATTTAAACGCTTTCCTATGTTTACTGAAATAGATATCGATTGGGAATATCCAGGAGCGGCAGGTAATGGTAACCCGTTTGGTGATGAAGATAGCGATAATTATGTCACATTGATGCATGAACTGGTGACTGCGTTACAGAGTGCAGGGTTGCATTACGTCAGGATCAGTATTGCAGCTTCAGCGGACATTAAAAAACTGGAAAAAACAAACATTCCAGAATTATTGGTTGCCGGTCTGTATGGCATCCATTTAATGACGTACGACTTTTTTGGTACCCCTTGGGCAGCCCGGTTGGCACATCATACTAACCTGTTTAAAACGCCGAATACGGAATTTAGCATTGATGAAGCTGTTAACTGGTTATTGGGGATTGGTGTGGATCCAGGAAGGATTATTATTGGTTATGCAGGTTATACCCGTAATGCAAAAGGCGCTAAGCTGGACTCACTTTCACCATTGGACGGTACTTATGATAATAGTGGCACCACTTCCACCAGTGGAACTTTTGAATCGGGTACCACTGAATGGTGTGATCTGATTTATAACTACCTTGATCTGGAAGCGCAGAAAGGGAAAAACGGTTTTGAATTGTACACGGATGAAATCGCTAATGCTGATTATCTCTATAATGCGCAATCAAAATTTTTTATCTCTCTCGAAACACCAAGGACAGTGAACAGCAAGGCAAAATATGTGTTGGAGAAGGGTCTGGGTGGGATGATGACCTGGACTGCGGATCAGGATAATGGGTTATTGGTGAATGCTGCCCGTGAAGGGTTTGGCTGTCCGGTTATCGAAGAAAAAATTCATATGGCCGCTTTTTACTTTTCCGGTGTCAATGTGAGTCCCTGCCTTGGTGATGAACCTCCAGTGGCTGTGATTAATAACCTGCAACCTGTAGCACCAGGAGGAACGGTGCAGGTTTCTGGTGCACACTCTTATGATCCAAACGATAAGCTATTAACATATCAATGGGTTATACCGGAAGATTTGACCGTCAACGATCCACTGACTGAGCAGATCATCAACATTACTGTACCCACTGACAGTTTGTACAATAGTTATACTCTCGAACTGACGGTGGAAAATGGCAGTAAATCACACAGTACTGTTGCGGTACTTGCAATTCTGGGTGGCCTGAATATCCCCCCGGTCGCATTGATCACCGGTGCGACAATGGTTACTGCTAAGGAGCAGGCCTTGCTTTCTGGAGCCGATTCTTACGATTCTGACGGTACAATAGTGAGTTATTTTTGGGATGTGCCTGATTCGGTATCTGCTACCACCCTGAATAAGCCAGTATTGCATTATACGGCGCCGGACGTGTCGGTTGCACAAACGCTGAACTTTACCCTAAGAGTAACAGATAATGCTGATGCGACGGGTTTCACTACCTGCAGTGTCAGGGTCAATCCTGCCTCCAGTTATCCGGCATGGGATGAAAAAAAAGTGTACAACAAAGGTGACAGGGTCAGTTATCAGGGGAAAAACTGGGAAGCGAAATGGTGGACGCAAGGCACGGCCCCCGGTACTGCGGAAGCCATGGATGCCTGGCCGTGGCATGGGCTTTGTGAATTTTGGCTCCTCTGACTGGACTCGAACCAGTGACATACGGATTAACAGTCCGCCGTTCTACCGACTGAACTACAGAGGAATTGTCCAAGACGCGCGCATGATATCCAGAGGGTATCATGCCTGTCAATGCCTAATTAATACTTTATAGTATAACTGCCTGGCATTCAGGCAAAAGGGACCTAAAAAGTGTCAGCGGCCTGTTGCTCAAGACTGGCCAGCCAGCGCAGCACTTCAGCAACAGGATCGATAAGATCAGCAGGAATATAGTGATCGACAAAAGCATCCTGATACAGGGCCCGCGCCAGGGGTATACGCTGTAATACGGGAATACCTTCTTCTTGTGCTATTTTTCTTGCTGTTATTGCCTGTATTTCAGTGTATTTCAGGGTGACGACCGGCAGAGGGGTTTCCCCTTTCAGGTAACGTATCCCAATTGTGATATGGGTCGGATTGGCAATAATCAATGACGAACGTTTGACATTGGCCCGCATATCACTCTGTTGTAGTTCCTGATGAAACTGGCGTCGTTTATTCTTAATCTCCGGGCTGCCTTCTATGTCTTTATGTTCGCGCTTGACTTCGTCCTTACTCATGCGTAGTTCTTTTATATGTTGATAATGTTCAAAGGTATAATCGGCAATGGAAATGATAATAAAACCTAACGCACAGACTGCCATCATCTGTTTGATTATGATACCTAAAACCGGGACGATGCAATCTGTACCGCAGTGAACCAGGTTGAGCAGATTGGATAAATTCTTTTGAAGCAGGATCCAAACCAGTAATGACAGGAAGGTGACTTTTAATATTGATTTGATAAATTCCACTAAGTTTTTGATTGAAAATATTTTTTTTGCACCTTCCACGGGATTAAGTTTATTAATATCAGGGATGAGTGATTCACTGCTGAATAAAAAACCAAATTGGGTGATGTGGGCGGTCACTATGGCCACAGCTGCGACACAAAGGACAGGCAGGCAAAGATAGAGTAATGCCTGAAACAGGCCGTCTGCTACTTCGCCCAGTGCTTGATGAAAGGGTAAATTCACTGATTGTTCTACCACCAGGATTAACTGGTTGATGTGTTGTAGCCAGTAATCTGCCATACCGATTAACATAAAAGTCAGTGACAGGATAAGAACGGTCGAGACAAGCTCTTTGCTGGAAGCAACCTGTCCTTTTTTTCGGGCATCCCGTAATTTTTTTGTGGTAGGACTTTCGGTTTTTTCTTCACTCATGGGGGAGCCAGGATGGGCTGTAACAGGTCCAGAGGTGTGATGGTTTTCAGCAAGGTGGCAAACGTGGATTTCATCATAATGCCAATGTAGAGCACCAGTAACAGACTGGCAACAGCGCTTTTAATTGGCATGGCCAGAATAAATACATTAAGCGAGGGGGCAAAACGGCTCACCAAAGCCAGACCGAACTCAGCGAGAAACATGGCTATTAGCAGTGGAGCTGCCAGTAGTACGCAGAGCTTAAGCATTTGGTTGAACTGGCCATAAAAAAAATTTACCCATTGTACGGTGATCTGCGGAAAAAATTGGGTGACAGGCCAGCTAATGTAGCTTTGATAGAGCGCTCCCAACACGGTTAAGAAAGCCCCCCCAGAATAAAATAACGTTATCAGGGTTTGGGTAAAAAACAGGCCAGTGGGACTGGACTGGCTGCCTAACATTGGATTCAGTGTAGAGGCCATGGTATCGCCTCGTTGGTTATCGATAAGATATCCAGCAGCTTCAATAGCCCAAAAGGGGATGGCCGCAATGAAACCCATCAGCATTCCCAGAATGACTTCTTTTGCGATGAGTAATACCAAGTCTAAACCTGATAGGGGGGCCCGCAGTGCATCGGTTACGACAGGCCAGGCAAAAAGCAACAAGGAACAACAGACACCATTACGGATAAGTGTGCCACCCAGAGTCTGTTTACTGAGAATGGGCAACATGATAAAGCAGCTGACAAATCGGGGCAGCAGCATGGCGTAACAGAGCAGAATATGTTGCAGTTCCTGGAGGTTCATTGGATGCCTGGTATTTTGCGTAGCGTCATATCAGCAAAGCTGTACAATTCATGACCCAACCAGCCAGCTGTCGCAAACAGTGTCAGTATTACCGCAATCAACTTAAAAACAAAACTTAACGTTTGTTCCTGAATCTGGGTAAGGGCCTGTAACAATGAAACTAAGGTCCCGACAAAGGCGGCAATCACCACTGTCGGGAGCGAAAGGATCAATACCAACCATAGCATCTGACTGGCATAGTGCAATATGGCAGCATGATTCATGAATTAGTTCCCATAACTGATGACTAATCCGTGGGTTAGACGTGCCCATCCATCCACCAGGACAAAAAGTAACAATTTAAAGGGCAAGGACAGGGTCATGGGTGAAACCATCATCATCCCCATGGCAAGTAGAATATTAGAGATAATGAGATCAATAGCGATAAAGGGTAAATAGATAAGGAAACCGACTTCAAAGGCCCGGGTCAGTTCACTGACGGTAAATGCAGGTAATAGAATCAGCAGGCTATCAGATTCCAACCGGTTGGCGTATTTTTCAGGCCAGATTTTACGTGTACTGTCCATAAAGAAGTGATGTTCAACGGGTCGCGTGTGTTGTTTAAGAAATGTGCGGTACGGCGCCATACCTTCATTAATAAATTGCGCGATTGTTTCACTTTCATTGAGGTTAACGTCATGCGTTTTTAAATAATCCTGGATGGCAAAACCCACGGGCGCCATGATGTAGAGTGTCAGAATAATCGCCAGTCCATACATGGCCATATTGGGTGGAATCTGTTGTACGCCAAGGGCATTACGTAGCAGCGAGAATACCACAGCAATTTTAACGAAAGCGGTAGCCATCACGGCAATAAAAGGGATCATAGCAACCAGGGCCAGAGCAACGATGAGATCAATTTCATCAGGAAGCTGTATCATAAATGGCTGTCCGGCAAGATACTCACCACCTGGATACCCAGACGATTCTGGATATTGACCAGACGACCCATTCCCAGGCAGCGTTGCTGGACCAGGATACGAACTTCACCGTCAGGTGGGCAGCCCAGATCGATCAATGAGCCGGGTTGCAGGTGTGATAAACTGTGTAGATCCAAGGTCTTGCGACCTACTTCAAAACTAATATCAACAGGTAATTCATCAATGTTCTTGATCTGTTGTTCCTGTTCAATGGGGGGATGTGGATGATGCATGGCAGTCACTTCCAGGGTTGATTGATGAAGGCGAAGAAAACACCACGGGTATCCAAGAACGACACCCAGCAAAGGGGTTTCTGTAGTCAGACTTTCATTGAGTAACAGTACATCACCGTGTTCCAGATTTTTCAGCTGAGATAAAGGAAGTAATATTCTATCCAGTTGCAGTGACAGTATTAGTGGCACTGGCAGGCGTTTAGCCAGGGGGCGTCTGTCCAGTTGAGCCAGCAGGGATTCTGGTACCTGTAGCAACCAGAAGAGAAGTATGTCGGTTCCCCGCGTCAGTTGAATGCTGAGCGTATGTTGTCTGGTCGTCACAGGTTCTGAGATGATACCATCCCAAACGATGGGTAGCCCCGTACTTTCTTGTTCTAGCAGTGCCAGTAACAAGGGTTCTGGCAAGCTCATTAAGGCTGCTTCCTGAAGTTGAGGTGCCAGCCACTGTGCCAGTACACTCTGGTGGCACAGTAGATTCAGGGCCTGGCCCTGCCAGTGTACACGCAGTTGCAAATCGATACTGTCAGGCGGCAAACCTGTTGCTAAATCTGCCTGGATATTCTGCCAACCATACTGTGTTTTTCGATCGCTTAACTGTCGGCAAAGTTGCCATTCTTCCAGGGAAATTGAAGGGAATTGCACCTTAAGTATCAAGGATACTCCTGCTCATCATACAAATTATGGTCTTGGTGTGAGCCCTGCTCAAAATCAAGTGGGTTGCCAAAATTTAGCCTGATAGTATGGGCGCTATGCAGTCTCTGTAATCGTTCACGGAGTTCGTGATGTAAGCGGCCCAGCTGTTTTTGGATTTCAGGGAGTGCCTGTATCGCGATCCAGAGTTCACCGGCCTGTGAATTGATATTGATTTTTAATATGCCAAGTGCCGGCAAGATAATTTGACACTGTACATGGGAGCTCTCCCTGGTGACGGTGGTATGGATTTGGACGGCTAGGTCTTCAATAAGCCTGGTGAGCTGTGGTGGGCTCAAGGCTGGGAATAAACTGTCGTTTTTCAGCGCAAATTGCCCATGGTGAACCCCACTGATGCCAGTGCTGGCTGCCTCTGAACCAGAAAGCCGGGGAACGGGTTCAGCAGGAACAGTATTTTCTGCTGTTTGTTGCGGTGGGGTAAAGGGTATGGATGCCAGATCATGCACGGTTATTGATTTTTCAGTTCCTGTAATCGGTGCTATCACATCAGGGTATGTCATTGGGGGGGTACCTGTGACAGAGTGGAATAGCGATTTACGTTGAAACTGAGGCAGTTGCTGATCGACGGCAAGAGCCTTGTGTATGGTCACTGGTTGTGTGGGCATTGCCGGCTTGAATGCTACCGTGGGACAGGTACTGTGGTTTGTAAGTGGTAACAGAAACTCACTTGCTACAGTCGTCAGCACGGGTGCGGGGCGATCATGGGCCATGTTCCGGGATAGCTGTCTGAAAAGGTACCATGGACTGATCGGTGTCCGGTCTGTCAGGGAAAATTGGGTACCGGGAACCTGTGGTCGTTCTTCTGCGGGCATTGTTGTTAATGTAGCAGCCCTCATACCCTGTGGCGGAAGGCATGCTATCGGGTTTGTGTCTGTCGGCGGCAGGGG
>JACCDN010221818.1_pt1 | contig 46610 bp, 46 predicted proteins | sample 7441691 | NCBI WGS metagenome assembly JACCDN01 (sample SAMN15323439, study PRJNA562643) | freshwater metagenome | isolation source: river surface water | place: USA:Blue River Watershed | collected 2017-08-16 | reverse complement strand
GCCGCGCAGTTTCACGCGGAGATCAGCGGCAAGGCTGGCGAACAAATTTTGAAAAATTTCTTAGCACTCTAATATGTTTCAATTAATTCCGGCGATCGATCTGATAAATGGGCAATGCGTACGCTTGACTCAGGGGGATTATGGCCAAAAAAAGGTTTATTCTGAGGATCCTTTGGAGATTGCCAAAGCCTTCGAGGGAGCTGGAATTCAGCGATTACATTTAGTGGATTTGGACGGAGCAAAGGCAAAAAAGATTGTCAATGCACACGTATTAGAGCGAATCGCATCGAACACATCACTGCACATTGATTTTGGCGGAGGAGTTCAGTCCGACGAAATGATCGATACTGCTTTTTCAGCCGGTGCAGCCCAAATCACCGCCGGCAGCATTGCCGTTCGCAATCCAGAATTAGTCTGCGAATGGCTACAGAAGTACGGTTCGGAGAAGATTATTTTAGGGGCAGACGCCCAAAACGAAATGATCGCCGTGTCTGGCTGGCAGGAGAATTCGAATATCTCGATTTTTGACTTTTTGGAGGATTACACGGCAAAAGGTGCGAAATATGTGATTTCAACGGATGTTGCCAAGGATGGTTTATTACAGGGTCCCAGCTTCGATTTATACGAAAAGATTCAGGCCTCGAGCCCATCACTGAGCGTGATTGCGAGTGGTGGCGTGGCTTGTATGGAGGATCTCGTTCGCCTGCGAGAAATGAATTTATTTGGGGTGATTGTAGGGAAGGCGTTTTACGAAGGTCGAATTAGTTTAGCGGATTTGGCCAAATTCTCAGCACAATGTTAACCAAGCGAATCATACCATGTCTAGATATTAAAGAAGGGCGGACTGTAAAAGGGACGAACTTCGTAGACCTCCGCGACGCTGGTGATCCAGTAGAGCTGGGGGCCCTTTATGCCCAGCAGGGAGCAGATGAGCTGGTATTTTTAGATATTACGGCGACGGTTGATGACCGCAAAACCTTAGTGAATCTAGTGCGCGAAGTTGCGCGCCACGTCAATATTCCCTTTACAGTGGGTGGGGGAATTTCGTCCATTTCGGATGTTTCAGCCTTGTTGAACGCCGGCGCGGACAAAGTTTCTATTAACTCCTCTGCCGTGCGCCGGCCGGAATTAGTGGATGAATTGGCTTTGGCTTTTGGCTCCCAATGCATCATCGTCGCGATCGACACACGCTTTGAACCCGCCGCGGGCCTAGACTTCGTCCACACCCACGGCGGCCGTCGAATCACTGAACTAAAAACCCTCGAATGGGCTCGCGAAGTAGAAAACCGCGGTGCCGGCGAAATCTTATTAACCTCGATGGACGCCGACGGCACGAAAGCAGGCTTCGCCTGTGATTTAACCGCCAAAGTATCCTCAGCAGCCTCTATTCCCATCATCGCCTCTGGCGGAGCGGGAACGATGGAACATTTTACTGAAGTATTTACCAGTGGCAAAGCCGACGCCGGTCTCGCCGCGAGTATATTTCACTTTAAAGAAATTGAAATTTTGGCATTGAAGAATTACCTTGCAACCCAAGGCATCCAGATGCGCATTTAATAGAAATATGTCAAAGCAACCTGATTTCACCAAAGGCCTCGTGCCTGCCATCATCCAAGATGCGTCCACGCGCACGGTTCTCATGTTAGGCTACATGAATGAAGAGGCGTATGCGAAGACCGTTTCTGAGCAGCGCGTGACCTTTTTCAGCCGTTCGAAGAACCGTCTTTGGACCAAAGGCGAAGAATCAGGTAACTTCCTCGACGTCATCAGCCTTTCGATCGATTGCGACGCTGACACCATTTTAATTCAGGCCAAACCCTTTGGTCCCACCTGTCACACCGGTGCAGACACCTGTTTCGATGATTCAAACGCAGACAACGCAGCTTGGTTAGATCAATTAAAGCATGTCATAAGAAGCCGCAAAAACGCCTCAGCGGACTCCTCATATACCGCCTCCCTTTTTCAATTAGGCACCCACAAGATTGCCCAAAAAGTAGGCGAAGAAGCCGTCGAACTCGTTATCGAAGCCTTAATGCAAAACGATGACCTTTTCAAAGGCGAAGCGGCCGACTTAATTTTCCACTTATTAGTCTTATTAGAAGACCGGGGCATCGATTTAAACGAAATCATCGCCGTTCTTCAATCTCGTCACGCATCTAAATAATCTATCTTATGATCGGATTCATCATTCGTTACATCATTATCGCTGGGGTCGTATTAGTAATTCCACGCTATTTAAAAGGAATAACTGTGGATGGTTTTACGACTGCCCTTTTAGTTGCTTTAGCGATGGGATTTGTGAATTCATTCATCAAACCCGTATTGAAGATCATCAGCTTCCCTATTACTTTTATGACTTTAGGGTTGTTCTCTTTAGTGATCTCGGTAGGCCTAGTCTATTTAGTGGCGGCATATGTTCCAGGATTTGTGGTAACTGGGTTTATTGCTCCGTTGATTTTTAGCTTTCTTGTGTCGCTGTCGACTTCTTTTGTAGGCTTATTTACGAAATAAGCCTCTGGAGGCAGTTTTTGTTATAATTTGTCTCGAAGTACTGAGAGGGCTTTTCAGGTATTGACAGAATGTGTCAATATTAGAGAATAACGGACACCTCTAATCGTCCTCCAAATCCTAATTCAACAATCTTTTGTAATGTTGAAATGCGCGCCTCTTTGAGGTTATTCTCAATTTTAGAAATGTAGGATTTAGTTGTCCCAACTTTTTCTGCTAGTTCTGCTTGAGTCATACCTAATTCTAAGCGTTTAATTTGGATTAGCATACCTGCTTTAAAGATTTGATACCCAGCTTCGTATTCATCTCTTTTTTTTGTACCCACTTTGCCGTAGTGCCTGTCTTTATGTTCCGCGAAGGTTGTCAAGTTTTTGTTTTTCATATTCTGATTTTAGTTTTAAAGCTAATTTTATCTCTTTTTTAGGTGTTTTTTGAGTTTTTTTCTGGAATCCATTGATTAAAATGACGAGTTTCCCAGTTTCGAAAAAGCAAAATATTCGAATAATATCGTTTCCCACCTGTACCCTAATTTCATAAAGCCCATTTGTATTAACGATATGCTTTAAATAGGTGTCTGGGACATGCCATAGGTCTTCTATTGCCTCAAAGGTCCAATATATCTTATATTGAATGTCTGTCGATTGCTTACTTACAAAGTCCAGAAAGTAGTTCTTGTAAAAAGATATTTTCCTGTATTTCTGATTCTGGCTCACATCAAAGGTAGTTAAGTTTCACTATAGTGCAACAATTAGATTATCTATTCCTTAATTCATTCAAGAACTTCCGCGAGTCAAAAATCAATGTCTTCGTTGTTACAGGAGCCACAATCACGGATTCGCTGAATATTTCCTTGTCTTTTTCGATGATGGTAATCGTCACTTTCGTGAACTTGTAGGGGCCCATGTGGCCGTTGTAGAAGAGCAAGGGCTCTTTGGGGTTAAAGAAGTTAAACATGTTTTCAAGGGTTTAGTGGTTAGTGACGCCGTGGCGGCGGAATTGAAAATGACGTAGGGTGACGGCTTGGGAGTGGTCGTAGACAATGGCGTTTTTGAGGACTAGCTTGAAACTGAATTTCCTTTCAAGTTTAACTTTGTGGTATTTAAGGTAGTATTTGACGTCTTTTTCTGCATCAGGTAAAGCATCCTCCACTAAATGTTCATATCCTACAAAAGATCGTTTTATGCGCTCCCGCATCCAATACACACAAAGTTCGCGCGCGTCTACCTGGTGGTAATGGGCAAAAATGATGACAAGGTCGATGTCTGGGATGCGGTTGCCGTTTTCGTATTTGCTCAAAAGTCCGGCATCGATCCCGAGATCCTGGGCCATCACGTGCAGCGGAACCGCACGGATGAGCTTCAGGTATCTAGAGAAGTGGTTAAACATATTGATTAGTGGTTTGGTGTTCCAAATGTATTGCCTTGAAATCCAACCTCCTAACAGCTTATTGATAATCTAAAAAAGGGAGTGTGATAATCTTCGCTGAGTTTTGTAAAAAGATTTTCAGGTATTGACACAAATTGTCAATACCTGAAAATGCCATTTAGCAAAGTGAAAGCCAGATTAGCAAAAACTGGCTATAGGCTCTTCAGGGCTATATTTTCATAAATTAATATCTTCTCTTGGTTAAGTTGTTTTGCAATACTCTTTAATGGGGCACCTAGCATTACGATGTCGATCTTTTGCGCAGTAAGCTGGGAAAGATCATGTTGGATTTCGGCTAGGTCAAAAAGGGTGAAAGGGATGTTTTTGTAAACTTGAATCTGAATATCTATATCGCTGGTGGGAGATTGGGTGCCACGGGCGTGGGAGCCAAAGATCCAGGCGCGGCGGATGGGCGCTTTTTCTCGGAGGTAAGAGGCGATAAGATCGAGTGTATTCGAGTTCATAGTGAAAGGTAGTTAAATTCGAATGGAATAATGGATAAGAGAACGACTACTATTGTGATATTTTCTGTATTTTTAGGAAGAAATTGAGAATACTATATGCAAGAGTTCGATAATAATAAAGTACCCATTAAGAAGTTGTGGCAGGTGATTATGGCGTCTAGTGTGGGGACGGTGATAGAGTGGTATGACTTTTATATTTTTGGGAGTTTGAGTGCGATTATTTCGGTTAGCTTTTTTCCCAAAGAGGATCCGACAGCCGCCTTCATTTCCACACTTGCGGCTTTTGGGGCAGGGTTTGTGGCTAGGCCTTTTGGTGGGGTGCTTTTTGGTAGGTTAGGGGATTTGATTGGGAGGAAGTATACGTTTTTGTTGACGCTGATGCTGATGGGTGGGTCGACGTTTGCGATTGCATTTATACCGAGTTATGAGAAGATTGGGTTGGTGGCTCCGGCTATACTTTTATTATTAAGAATCATACAGGGATTAGCCTTAGGGGGCGAATATGGGGGCGCCGCTACTTACGTCGCGGAATATGCACCGGACGCAGAACGCGGGAAGTACACGTCCTACATCCAAACCACCGCCACCCTCGGATTCTTCGTCTCCATCTTAGTCATTTTAGTGACACAGCAGGTCATGGGCGATGCGGCCTTCAAAGACTGGGGCTGGCGCGTGCCCTTCGCCCTTTCCGGCATCCTCGTTGTCGTTTCCTATTTCATCCGCCGAAATATGGACGAGTCGCCACTCTTTTCCAAACTCAAAGCCGAAGGGCGACTCTCCGAAAACCCCTTAAAAGAAGCTTTTGCGAGCAAGGCAAACCGCCGCTTAATGCTCATCGCGATGTTCGGTGCTATCGTAGGTCAAGGCGTAGTCTGGCACACGGGTCAATTTTATGCCCAAATCTTCATTAACAAGATCCTGCAGGTCGATTTCATTACTACGAATCTCATTATCGCCGCCAGCTTAGTGGTGGGGACGCCTCTCTTCGTCTATTTCGGCAGCTTGTCTGACCGCGTGGGTCGCAAGAAAGTGATGCTGGGCGGGATGGCCCTCGCTGCGCTCGGGTACTACCCCTTGTTCTCCTGGATGGCCACCATCGTCTCTGAAGAGGGTACCTTAATCAACGGTTCGATCTTCCTAACTTGGACGGGTAAGCTCGAATTAGCTTTCATTTGCAGCTTGTTGGTGAGTTTCGCGGCGATGGCCTACGGCCCGATCGCCGCCTTCCTGGTCGAACTTTTCCCCACCAAAATCCGCTACACCTCCCTTTCCATCCCGTATCACTTTGCTAATGGAGTATTCGGCGGCTGTGCCCCTTTCGTAGCCACCTGGCTAGGATCCATCACCCACTCGAATTTCGCTGGATTGTTTTATCCCATCGCCCTAGCGGCCTTAACGGTTATCGTGGGCGTGATTTATTTGCCAGAAACGAAGGGGAAAGCGCTGAGTGATTAAAATAGGACTTTTCCATTAATTCGGTGGACATATTTTGAAATATCCCCTTTAAATAAATATGCTTTGGCGCTAAACCAAAATGGGGGTATATTTGTTTCTGAATTTCGTTTTCTGAGAACCCTTTTTGTGTGACTCAGGATGGCGAAGCCGTGGAGATAGAAAAGGATAGAAGATTAGTGTGGTCCATTCGGCCAAATCTTATTCGTGGATTTACTTAAATCAAGGAATCGTCCATTATAGGCTTTATACAGTTTTCTATAAAATGTAGTTAATTTCAAAACCATTTAAAAAAAAGGTTTTGTTGTACAGTTTGGTAGCATAATAAAAGTTAAATCACATGAAGCAAAAAGCAATCATTGTAAGTGGCTATTTTAATCCAATTCACAAAGGACACATCGAATATTTTAACAATGCGAAAGCAAATGGCGATAAATTGATAGTGATTGTAAATAGTGATCACCAAAGAGCCATAAAGGGTTCTAAAGAGTTTCAAAAAGAAGATGAAAGAGTTTTTATAGTATCAAATGTTAAAAGTGTTGACATGGTTTTTTTGTCTATAGATCAAGATAGAACGGTATGTGCAACTATTAAATATGTTTATGATCAATTATCATCTGTTTATGACCTAGCCTTTGCTAATGGTGGGGACCAAAATAATAATTCTATCCCAGAAGTGCCAATTTGTAATGATTTAGGTATTGAGTTGATTGATGGATTAGGGGACAAAATTCAATCTTCTAGTTGGTTGTTGGAAAAATAAATTTTGAAATAATTTTAAAATCTACGAGTTTTGAAAAAAGCATTAGTTACAGGAATTACAGGCCAAGACGGAGCATATCTTGCTGAATTCTTATTAAAAAAGGGATATGAAGTTCACGGTGTAAAACGCAGATCTTCATTAATTAACACTCAACGTATCGATCATTTGTATCAGGATCCTCATGTACCTGATCGAAACTTACATTTACATTATGGCGATTTAACTGATAGTACGAATCTTATTCGTATCATTCAAGAAGTGCAACCGGATGAAATTTATAACCTGGCAGCTATGAGTCATGTTCATGTAAGTTTTGAAACGCCTGAATATACTGCCAATGCAGATGGTATTGGAACATTAAGAATTCTAGAAGCCGTGCGATTATTAGGTTTAATAAAGAAGACAAAGATTTATCAAGCCTCAACATCTGAGCTATATGGTTTAGTTCAGGCCGTTCCTCAATCTGAAACTACGCCATTTTATCCGCGTTCTCCGTATGCAGTAGCTAAGTTATATGCCTATTGGATAACAGTTAACTATAGGGAGGCATACGATATGTTTGCTTGTAATGGAATTTTATTTAATCATGAGTCTCCACAAAGAGGGGAGACTTTTGTTACTCGCAAAATTACACGTGCTACGGCTAAAATTGTTTTAGGTCAGGAAGATTGTTTGTATTTAGGCAACTTAAACTCTGAACGTGATTGGGGTCATGCCAAAGACTATATTGAAGGCATGTGGCTTATTTTACAACAAGAAAAGCCAGAAGATTACGTGTTAGCAACTGGAGTAACTACAACTATTCGTGAATTTGTAAGAATGTCATTTGCAGAAGTTGGGGTAGAATTAGGATTTGAAGGAGAAGGAGTAAATGAAATTGGTTTTGTTATAAATTGTACCGGAGAATTTCAACTTGAAAAAGGAAGAGTCATTGTAAAGGTTGATCCAAAATATTTTAGGCCAACGGAGGTAGAATTACTTTTAGGAGATCCAACTAAAGCCAAAACTAAATTGGGGTGGGTGCCTAAATATGACTTACAAGGATTAGTAAAAGAGATGGTAGAATGTGACGTTAATTTATTTAGAAAATAGTCTTTATGAAAATTGCAGTTGTAGGTACAGGGTATGTTGGGTTAGTAACAGGTACATGTTTTGCAGAAACTGGGAATAAAGTTACTTGTGTTGATATTGATGAAACCAAGGTTAATAAATTAAAATCTGGTAACATTACTATTTATGAACCAGGCTTAGAGAAAATTTTTTTAAGGAATATTAAAGAGAATCGATTAAAATTCACTACAAATTTAGTAGATGCAGTAATAGATGCTGAGATTATCTTTTTAGCATTGCCTACTCCCCCAGGTGCAGACGGGAGTGCAGATTTAAAATATGTGTTGGGCGTTGCAGATCAATTAGGGAAAATTTTATCAGGATATAAAGTAATTGTGAATAAGAGCACCGTGCCTGTTGGTACCGCTGATAAGGTAAAAGCAGCTATAGAAAAAAACTATAGTGGAGTATTTGACGTAGTAAGTAATCCTGAGTTTTTAAGAGAGGGTGTGGCTGTGGATGACTTCATGAAACCAGATCGTGTAGTAGTGGGTACAAAATCAGAGAGTGCTAAAAAATTAATGAGTGACTTATATGCGCCATTTGTGAGACAGGGGAATCCTATCATCTTTATGGATGAGCGTAGTTCGGAATTAACAAAATATGCAGCCAATAGTTTCCTTGCAACAAAAATATCATTCATGAATGAAATCGCTCAACTATGTGAGCGAATGGGAGCAGATGTTGATATGGTTAGAAGTGGAGTGGGATCAGATGAAAGAATTGGAAAAAGGTTTTTATTTCCTGGGATTGGATATGGGGGCTCTTGTTTTCCCAAAGATGTACAAGCATTGATTATGTCATCTGATGAAGTAGATTATGATTTTGAGATTTTAAAATCAGTAGAGAAAGTAAATGCACGTCAAAAACTGCACATAGTACAGAAAATTAAGACTTATTTTAATAATGATTTAAGAGGTAAACATTTTTCTTTGTGGGGCTTAGCCTTTAAGCCTAATACAGATGATATAAGAGAGGCTCCAGCGTTGGTAATCATTGATTCTTTGATAGAAGCAGGTGCTACTATATGCGCATATGATCCAGAGGCAATTCCAAATGTTAAAAAGCAGATTGGGGATAAAATAAAATATGCAGAAAATCAATATGAAGCCTTGGTTAATGCTGATGGATTAATCATTGCCACAGAGTGGAGCGAGTTTAGAACACCTGATTTTGAAATAATGGGTAATAAAATCAAGAGCAAAATTATATTTGATGGCAGAAATTTATTTGATGTTAATAAAATGAACGAACTTGGATATTATTATAAATCCATAGGGCGAAAATAATCATCTTAATATATGTTTCAGAAAAAAATATTAATTGCAGGCGGTGCAGGTTTTTTAGGATCACATTTATGTGATCGTTTTATTAAAGAAGGGTATTATGTAATTGCAATGGATAGCCTGATAACAGGTGACTTACAAAATATTGATCATTTGAAAAGTAATCCCAATTTTGAGTTTATCCATCACGATATAACTCAACATATTAAAATAGAAGGGAAATTAGATTATATACTAAATTTTGCATCTCCGGCGAGCCCAATTGATTATTTAAAGATTCCAATACAAACTTTAAAAGTAGGTGCATTAGGAACTCATAATTTGCTAGGATTAGCTAAATCAAAGAGAGCAAGGATTCTAGTAGCAAGTACGAGTGAGGTTTATGGTGATCCGTTAGTTCATCCTCAAGCAGAGGAATATTGGGGAAATGTTAATCCAATTGGTCCAAGAGGTGTTTATGATGAAGCTAAGCGTTTTATGGAATCTATAACTATGGCTTACCATACTTTTCATAATCTGGAAACAAGAATAGTTCGAATTTTTAACACGTATGGTCCAAGAATGCGGCTTAATGATGGAAGAGCGTTACCAGCATTTATTGGGCAAGCGTTACGAGGAGAAGATTTAACAGTGTTTGGCGATGGCTCACAAACTAGAAGCTTTTGTTATGTGGATGATTTGGTAGAAGGTATTTATAGATTATTATTAAGTGATTATACACTCCCAGTGAATATCGGTAACCCCAATGAAATTAGTCTAAAAGATTTTGCGGAGGAAGTGTTACAGCTTACTGGATCCAATGTAAAAATTATTTATAAAGATTTGCCAAAAGACGATCCCAAGCAAAGAAAGCCCGATATTTCAAAAGCTATTGAAATTTTAGGATGGGAGCCAATTGTAAATCGTAAAGAAGGATTAGGTAAAACATATAATTATTTTAAATCATTGCCACCAAGTGAGTTGACCAAATTGCCCTTAGAGTTTTGCTAATTTATATTGATATATTTAGAATACGTAACTAATTAGAAAAACAAATTTAGTAAAATGAAAATTGCAATAACACATGAATTCCCATTCGAAAAAAAATATTATGGAGGGGGTAATCAGATTGTTGAAGGCTTATCAAATTCACTAGCCAAAAAAGGTCATGAGATTCATATATTTACAACTGGAAAGGGCGAGTTCATACATATTGCTGAGACAAATTCTGTTAAAGTACATTTTCTTTTTCCTTATGTGAAAAATTTATCTGGCTTATATTTGGCTATTTTAACAATTTTTCAAATTATTAATCTAAAACCAGATATGGTAATTTGTTTCACTTCGGAATCAGCTATCCTATCCTTATTTGGCAAAATTTTTAATTACAATATTTTAGTTTATCAAGCAGCACCAGAACATCCAGTTTTTACTTTCTCTAAGTTTATTGAAAACAGAAAAAAAATAGGAATTTATTTTCAATTTGTTGGGGCAAGAAATTCGAATAAGATATTATCAATTAGTGAGTCCTCTTCATTGAATATGATAAATAATTGGGCTGTTAATCCTTTGAAAATCAGTACTGTTGGTGTGGGATTGAATTCGATTTTTACTGAGGATATTTCAGAAAGCAAAGAAATTTCTTCTGATAAAATAAGATTAATATCTGTTGGGAGAATAGTTTTTGATCAAAAACCCTTTGATATTATACCTTTGATTTTAAAAGAGTTAAATGAAAAAATTGAAAGCTGGACTGTAATTGGGGATGGCCCTGATTTAGACGAGCTAAAAGATCTTGTATTAAAATATGGTCTAGATAATAAAGTTTTCTTCTTAGGAGCTCTAGATTCTTATGAAATAAAAAGTCATTTAAAGAAGGCTGATATCGCTGTTTTACCAACAAATTTTGAAAGTTTTTTTCTAACAGCATATGAATGTGCTGCTATGTCTTTGGTCGTAATTACATGTGATGTTGCAGATTTAAAAAGCTATTTTGCGTCGACAAAGTCAGTTTTAATTTCGCCAGTAGGAGATGAGTGTAATTTTAAAGAAAATTTAAAGTTTGCCATAAATAATATAAATGTGCTTTCAAAATATGCTTTTTCTGATTCAGATAGGGTAAAGAGAGATTTTAATTGGGATAGAATTTCGTTGAATTTTTTAAAATAGTTTATTATGAATATAAATCAATTTTGTCCTACATGTGGGGATACATTGCATTATGTTGAATATTCCGGTAGGTTTCACAACATTAGTAATGGAAAAGTAAATAATTTTAATGTTTTATCATGTACAATTTGCGGTTTATCAAGAACAGACCCCCCTCCTTATGAAGACGATGTTACTGCCGAAATTTACCAAGATTTTTCATTTAATGACGCTTATAAGAACCCAAAACTTTGGGAATCGTTCTTTACCCAAATGTTTAAGTATGCAAACAAATATAAGCCCAATGGTAAAGTACTCGATATTGGATGCGGTAGTGGCTTTTTTATTAATTTAGCAAGACAAAAGGGTTATGATACATATGGTGTAGAATTAAATAAAGACGCTGTTAATTATGGAAAAAATGAGTTGAATTTGAATATTGTCAACCTAGATTTAGAATCTGCAAATTTTCCAAGTAATTTCTTTGATGTAGTAACCTGTAGCCAATTATTAGAGCACATAGCTAAACCAAATGACATATTGTTGGAAATTAATAGGATTTTGAAGAAAGATGGTATTCTCATGCTTGAGGTACCTAATTTTAATGGTTTATTAGTTAAGTTTTGGAAAGATAAATGGAGTGGATTTCAACCTCAATGGCATATTTGGCAATTTAAACCAAAGTCCTTGGAGAAATTGTTGAATAAAAATCAGTTTGAAGCTATACATATAGTATGTAATCAAAATATTTACACTGGACAACCCATAAATTTTTATAAAAGATTCATCAGAAATACAATTTATGTTTTAATTGAAGCTTTTGCTTCAATTATCAATAGATCTGATAAGTTATTAATTGTGGCAAAGAAAAAATAATGAGTTTTTATAAGTATAAAATTTCTATAATAGTCATTCATCTTGGTAAGAATGATTTAATTATTAATTTTTTAAAATCTCTGTATGAATCTAAATTAAGTTTTTCATTTGAGGTAATTGTAATTGATAATTTTTCAAATATGATTGAACTTAAAGAATTAGTTAATAACTATTCTAATTGTAAGGTAATTCATTTAAATCAAAAAATGGGTTATGGTAAAGCTACTAATTTGGGAATATTAAATTCTAATTCAGAATATATTCTGTGGTGCAATAATGATTTATTATTTACAGAGAAATCGATTGACCGTTTAGTTAATTTTTTAGACTCAAATCATAATTTCGCTATTGCTGGTCCACAGCTTTACAATATTGATAATACCAAGCAAGAGTCCGGGTCTCAATTTGATATTAATTTGTTTTCATTATTATTGGAAAAAATTAAGTTATTAAAATTAGCCAAATTGTATGTCCATAAAATTTACAAATTTCAAGATTGTGTAAAAGTTACTACAGGAGCTTGTTGTTTAATCAGAAGGGATTCGTTATTAAAGATTGGAGGCTTAATTGATGATAATTTCTATATGTATTGTGAAGAATTTGATTTGTCTTATGTATTAAGAAAAAATGGCTTTAAAATTGGCTTAATCGCTGAATCTAAGGTTTTTCATTTAGGAGGGCAAACCACATCAAATACGTCTATTAATTTTTTACTTCAGTCCTATAAGAGCAAATTTTATTATTTAAAAAAACATTTTAATTTTTTCTCTATCATTGCTTTTACTATTTTTCTTGTATTTTTTTCTCTTGGTTCAATTCTTTATAATTCTTTATTGTTATTTTTTCGATTTTCTGATAGAACAAACATAAAATTAAAAATATTATTTAATTTCTATTTGTTAAAATTAATATTAAGTAAAGAAAAATTTAATTCAAGTAATCTTGTTAAATATTATGATAAATAATAATATGAAAATTTTATTTATCACTTCGGATACTTCTGATTATCAATCAGATTCACTATTTCATGGCTTAAGATCCTTATATGGTAGTCAAGTAGTAGATTTTCCCAAGGCGGAAAGGATGTATAAATTTGATCTTGAAAATATTAATGTACTACATGGTTTAGGTTTTACATGTTACGGTCTTTTAGAAAATATTAAAGTAGATAGAAATAACATTTATGAAAAAGTTAAAAATAATTATTTTGATTTAATAATTTTTTCATCAATTCATCGTCAATTTGGTTTTTTTATTCAATGTTACCCATGGTTGTCATTTGAGAATACATTGATTATAGATGGTGAAGATACGCCGAGTTTATATAAATATTGTGGAAACTTTTGGAGACATATTTCGTGGTATTTTTTGCCGAAAGCGCATACTAATTTTTTATATTTTAAAAGAGAATTGAATATTGATACTCTGGACTATCTTTATTATTTATTGTTGCCTAAATTCCTACTCAGTAAATTAAATTTTCCTAAAAATATTCGAAGGATAAATTTTTCAATCCCTGAGGAAAAAATTAAAGTTGGTGTAAAAAAAATCAAACTATTTGGTAGACATATAGTGGATCCCGAAGTTGCTGCAAATGTCGAAGGTAGTTCCACTGGTTATGTATTTGATAATGAAGGCGATTATTATTATGACTTACAAATTTCTAAGTTTGCAATTACTACGAAACGTGCCGGCTGGGATTGTATAAGACATTATGAAATCGCTGCAAATGGCGCTGTAATGTGTTTTAAAGATTTGGATTTGAAGCATAATATGTGCGCCCCCCATGGGCTTGATAGTACCAACTGCGTGATTTATAAAGATTATAATGATTTAATTACTAAAGTATACAGTATCTCTGATGAAGAATATTTGTCTCTTCAATATAATTCTATTAAATGGGTAAATAATAATACTACTAAGGCAATTGCTAATAACATTTTAAATCAATTTTTAGGATAATTGAACACATATAATAATATAGAACTAATTGTTAGTAGCATTGGAAGGTTTACTGCATTATTGTTAAACTTTGGTCTTTACATACTCGTTTTTAGATCTATTAATCTAAATGAGTTTGCAGAATATAGTTTGATTAATGGTATTCAGTCTTTTATTTTAGTGGTAATTTCGGGACCAATTTTAAATTTAATTGGTAAAGAGACTTGGTATTGGTTAAAAGAAAAAAAACTCACATTAAATATATTTAGATATCTACAGCCTCTTACGTTTATTTATTTGTTAGCTTTTTTAATAATTCTAATCATTTCGTACTTATTGGGCTGGATAACTTTTATAGGACTATTTTTTTATTCAATTGGTGTTGTTTGTTTTTCTATAACAAGTTTATTTAGTGCACTTTTTAATGCAGTTGGTATACTAAGAAATAGGTATTTGTTTAGTTTATATATGTTTATTGATGGTTTATTTAAGATTTTATTTGTGCTAGGAGCTAATAATTTTCCTGTCTTAAAACAGGGGTCGATTTATTTTTTTTTAATTCAGTTAGGTAGTTTAATAGGAGTTGGAACTCTTTACATTTTCTCTAAGGGCCATTTATTAAAACTCGACTTAAGGTTTGCATCAGATTTATTGTTTAATAACAATTTATTTAAAAAAAACACATATTTAATTTTTGAAACAAATAAATCACTTAACACTTCTGCATTTTTTAATTGGGGTACTAGTACTGGTAATCGTTATGTGGTAGAACCATTTGTATCAAAAAAATTATTGGGGTTATATATTGCTGGTTTTAATTTAGGAAACTCCATTTTAAGTGCTGCAGAAGGATTTTTTACTAATTTTATGTTACCTCTTCTCTACAATAAAATATCTAACGAAGGTGTGCTGATCAATAAAAAATTAATTTGCACCAAGTATTTATTTTTATGGCTTGGATATTTAATGCCATTACTGTTTCTATTTTTATATAAATCTGATGAAATTATATCTTTAATTTTGGGAGATTCGAGAGTATCATTAAAGATTGTTAGGTTTGGACTTATATATTCTTTTGGTATGTTATTTTTAGGTTTATCTCAATCCTTTTCCTTAATATTTAGTGATTATAATTCCTATCTAAGGGCCACATTGATAAATTTTATAGTTGGTATAATTGGCCTATTTTTTATAACTAAATTTTTTAATTTAGAAATGGGTGTTTTATGTTTAGCTCTATCAACAATTTTCAGTATGCTTTTTTTCATTAATACATCAGCTAATTTTTTTTCAATTAATATCTTATTATTAGGTGTTTTAAAAGTTGTATTAGTATCATTTATTTTATTATTTTTTTCTTTCATTATGTTTAATAATGACCTGATAGATTCATTTTATATAAAATTTGCTTTATCTGGGTGTGTGTGGGTTTTATCTGTGTTTTTGGTATTTAAAAATTGGATTAATGACTTTAGAGATATTATATAAAATATTTAATATTGAAGTTCAATAAATATTATTTGTTATTTTTAATTGGTTGTTTATCTTCATATTATTGGATATCGCCAGTTACTCAAATCCCTGGTGTTGATTTTGAATTAAATTTTTTTAACAGGGTTATTCGTACAATTTATCCTCTTTTTATTGGTTTATTTATATTCAATAAGGTTTTAAAAACTACGGTAAATAGGTTTTTATTATTATTTATTTTTTTATTTTTAATTATCCCAATATTTATAACTTTAATCTTTAATCTAAATTTAGGTGTTGTTGTTTATTTGCCTGTGCTTGTATCCTTTTTAGGATTAATTTTTTTGGCGACTTTGAAACCTTCAGAATTTTATTTTTGGTATTTTGGTACTTCATTTGTTTCGTCAATTTTTTTAAGTGTAGGTTTACTTAAGTTTGGTTTTGATGCTACCACATTTTATGGTCGGCCTCGAGTTCATTTTGGGTTTATTCACCCTGTACAAAGTTCGAGTATAATTATTTCAAGTTTTTCTTTCTTTTTTTTAATCTTACATCATAGTATTAATAGTTTAAAGTATATTAATTTGTTTTACTTTATAACCTACTTATGCTTTTCTATATTATTATTTTTAGCTCAGTCTTCTAATTTGTTTATTGCGTTTAATATTTCAGTTTTAACATTTCTTTTGTTTAAAATATTTAATAGCATAACAATAAAGAGTTTATTATTAATAGTATTATTGTTTGTTCCCTTTTCTTTTTTCTTTTTTATTAATTTGCCGGTTAACCTAATGGAGTTTTTAGATGATTTTTCATCCGGTCGTATTTTAAATTATAAAGAATTATTTTTTACAAATCTTAATGGAGAAGATTTTTTTTCCTTTCTGTTTGGTCCAACAAAATTTTTGAGACATTTAATTGATATTAACGACGTAACAGGTTTCGCTTCTAGGGATTCAGTATTTTTTTCGTTTTTTTTAGCATTTGGATTTTTTGGCCTTAGTTCTTTAGTTTTATTCTTTTTCTTAATCGGAATTTTATTGATCAAATATAATCTTTCATCTTTTTCTGTATTTTGTGGTGTATTGTTTTTTTTCTCTGCTGATGCTCAAGGCTTAACTCCAAATAATTTATTGATTTATGCTTGTTTAGCTTTTGTATTAAATCAGTATTCAAATAGTTACAAGTTTAATGAATAAGGTAGTTTTATTTATAAGAAAGAGTTATTATACTGGTAATTTTAGTATTGAAAGAGTTTTTAAGTTAATCTATGATAATGTTAATAGTAATGTTGATATTGATATTTTCGTAAGTCGATTTCATTCTCAGGGTTTTTTTAAGAGGATTTATAATATTTTTGAAGGTTCGGTTAATCAGGGTAGAGTCAATCATATATCCGGAGATATTCATTATTTAGCTTTATTAATGAATGGTAGTAAGACTATTTTAACTATTCATGATTTTGTGATTTTAAGGAGATCATCAGGAGTTATGTTTCTCATTTATTACTTATTTTGGTATTATTTGCCTATTATTAAAGTTAGACAAATAACTGTCATATCGAATCAGATAAAAAATGAGCTTATTGATTTATTTCCATTTGCAGAACATAAAGTTCAAGTAATTCACAATCCAATTACTATTCCATCTGAGTATTTTAATAGTCATACTAGAACGTTTAACAGTAATTTTCCTAAAATTTTACATATTGGGACGTCAGAAAATAAAAATTTATACAATACAATTTTAGCTTTGAAAAGTATAAATTGTCATTTAAGGATAGTGGGGAAAATTGATGATTTTATCTTGGACATTTTAAATGATTTTAATATATACTATTCTAATGTTAGTAATTTAACAGATAATGAGATTATTGAAGAATATCTTGATGCTGACTTACTTTCATTTGTATCAACATATGAAGGTTTTGGATTGCCAATAATTGAGGCTCAATATATTGGATTACCTGTTATTACAAGTAATATTCCTGTAATTAAAGAAATTTCTGGTTTGCCAGATGATTGCTTAGTTGATCCTTTGGATTACTCTGCTATTGCTTTATTTTATTCTCGTATTATTAATGATGAATCTTACAGGAAACGGATAACAAAGTTAGGGTTATCTAATATTTCTAGATTTTCTACGCAATTTGTTTCAAATCAGTTTATAGATTTATATAATAAATTTTAATTTATTTAAATGTTGAAAAAGAAGAAAGCCTTGATTTTTGGTTGTACAGGGCAAGATGGATTGTATTTGTCTAATTTGTTATTATTAAAGAATTATGACGTTTTTGGTGCTTCTAGAGATCCATCAAATAGCAAACTATTACATTTTTCTAATTTTGGAATAGAAGGTAGAATTAAATTTATTTCAGTTTCATTAATAGACTTTAGAAGTGTAATTCAGGCAATTAAACTTATAAAGCCTGATGAGATATATAATTTGTCTGGTCAATCATCAGTTGCGCTTTCATTTGACCAGCCTGTTGAGACTTTTGAAAGCATAGTAATTGCGACAATTAATATTTTAGAAGCAATTAAGTTTTTAGAGCTTCCCTGTAAATTTTATAATGCGGGTTCTAGTGAAGTTTTTGGGAATTCTAATAAGCCGGTAGACGAGAATTCGCCATTTCATCCTAAGAGTCCTTATGGAATTGCTAAAGCTACTTCCTTTTGGGAGGTTCTGAATTATAGGGAATCATATGGTTTATTTGCTTCAACGGGTATCCTATTTAATCATGAGTCGCCACTTAGAAATGAACGATTTGTTACCAAAAAGATTATAGATTCTATTGATTTGATATCTCAAAAAAAATTAGACAAACTTTATTTAGGCAATTTGAATGTTTCAAGAGATTGGGGTTGGGCACCTGAATATGTTGAGGCCATGTGGCTTATGTTACAATCTGAAATTCCTAGCGATTATATAATTGCTACTGGCGAAACAATGAGTTTGGAATATTTTGTTAAAAAGTCATTCGAATTATATGATTTAGATTGGGAAAAATATGTTGTTATTAATAGTGATTTATTAAGACCTAACGACATTAGTATCGGTAGAGCGAATCCTAGTAAAGCATATTCTGAGTTAAATTGGCAAGCTAAAGTTAAAACAGATTTGTTAATTGAGAAATTAGTTGATTGTAAAAAAAAGAATAAATATTTATAGTAATGGTAGTTGTAGACGGTATTATATTTTCTTTACAGAAGTTCGGTGGAATTTCTATGTATTTTAAAAATGTGATTAAAAATATTCGCCATATAGATGATAAAAAGTTAAAAGTCATAGGTTACAAAAACGAATCTCAATCAGATTTAATTGATGAGATATTAGATAGAAGAGTTCTAGAGCAATATCGTGACATAGACTTTAAGATAAATAATCAATCTGCAATTCTACATTCGAGTTATTATAGAATTTCAAAGGAAAAAAATTTTATAAATGTAGTTTCTGTTTACGACTTTCTTTATGAAAAATTTGAGAGTAATCTTTTTAAAAAGTCTGTTCACAAATTTCAAAAAAATCACGCAATTTCAAATGCTCACAGTGTTATTTGTATTTCCGAAAGCACTAAAGCTGATTTTTTAGAATTCTATCCAAAATTTAATGAACAAAATGTTTATGTTACTCACTTATCTCATTCGAAAGAGTTTAAAGTATCTTCAGAATTTAAATTAAGTGATAAGTTTAATAGACCCTATGTAATTTTTGTTGGAATGCGGTCAAAACATAAAAACTTTGATATTTGTGTTAAGGCTCTTGCTGGGTTGAATGATGTTAATTTAATTATAATAGGTGGAGGGCAATTCTCGAAGGAAGAATATGTTTTATTAAATCGTAATTTAAAAAATAGATTTGAGCACAAGTTGAATATTTCTTCAGAAGAGCTTTCTATATACTACCAAAACGCTATATGTTTGTTGTATCCGTCTATTTATGAAGGCTTTGGGATTCCTATATTGGAGGCTATGGCTAGTGGCTGTCCAGTTATATCAACCAATTCTTCATCTATTCCTGAAGTTTCAAATAATTCCGCTATTTTGTTAGATGATCCCTGCCAGGGTTCAGTTAAAGAGGCTATTAAATTTTTATTAACTGAGCAAAATAATTTAAAATATATTCAATTAGGTCTTGATAATGTTAAAAGATTTAGTTGGGAAAAAACTGCTCTTAAAACTCTTGATATATATAATAATTTATTATGATTTTTGTAAATCAGTCTATTGGTAAGTTAGGTATTGATATTATAAAGTATTTTTTATCAAAAAATAAAAAAATAATCGTAATTACTGGTAGAAATTCTCTTAGTGAGTTAGACGATTTAAATGTTAGGGTTTTTAGATTAATTAGTTATAACAAAAGGAATTTAATTACGCGGTTTTATTCATGGTTTTTTTTTACTATTGGTTGTTTTTTGATATTGTTGAAATTTAGAGGAGTTAATAAAAAGCTGTTAATAACTTCAAATCCTCCATTTTTATTCTTAACGAGTTCTATTTGCTCCTTTGATTCATATTTTTTGATTTACGATTTATACCCTAATGTCATTCAATATAAATTTGGTAATAATCTTTTTGTTAAGTTTTGGAAGTATTTAAATGGTATTTATTTAAATAGATTTGATGGAATAATAACAATCACAGAATCGCTTAAAGTAGAAGTTGACAAATATTTAAAATCTTCTAATAAATCTATCGTTATACCTGTTTGGTCTCAAAGTGAAACTGCAATTATTGATTATAATTTTTATCACTTAAAGTATAGTTTTTTAAAAGGTAAAAGAGTATTTATTTACACAGGTAATTTTGGAATTACTCATAACTTTAATTCCATGTTTGAAATGCTTGACTTTCAAAAGAATACTAAATCACAAGATCTCTTTTTTCTTTTTGTGGGTTATGGCGAAAAGAAAAAAAGTATTGTGCGGTTTATAAAAGATAAAAGAATCATTAATGCTTTAGTTCTCGATTATTTGTCCGATGAAGAATTGAGTTATCTACTATCTATTTCGTATTTTGGTATTGTTGCATTGGACAGAGGGATGGGAAGTTTTTCAATTCCGAGTAAAACTTTTTCTTATTTGCATCGATCATTACCTGTATTATGTTTTTCTGAGCCTGGTACTGAGTTATATAATTTGGTTTCTGATTTTAAGGTGGGGCATAATTATATTGGCACTATTGATTTTTTTGAATATATCGAAAGATTAAATTTTGAACCAGATTTATACTTTAAATTAAAGGTTAATTCAAAATTATTAGCTGAAAGTAATTTTTCGTTATCTAATGTTGAACTTTTGTATAAAGTAGTTTATAATTAAAATATAATTAATTTTAGGATATAGTTATTTTAACTATTCCTATAATTTGTCTATTCACTTTTGTTATATGGGATGTAGGATTGTTGGTATAGAATATGTTTTTCCTGATAATTGTATCTCTAATTCAGATTTGCAATTAGAATTTCCTAATTATGATTTTTCGAAATTTGAAGATAAGATTGGGATCAAGAATCGTTATGTAGTTTCGGGATCTGAAACAGCTTTGGATTTAGCAATTAAATCCTCTCTTCTATTATTTGATCGGTTTGATAAGTCAATTATTGACTTTGTGTTGTATTGTACCCAGAGTCCTGAATATATTTTGCCCACTACCGCTTGTATATTACAGAATAAGTTAAATTTGTCTAAAAATGTAGGTGCTTTTGATTTTAATTTAGGATGTTCTGGGTATACTTATGGTCTTAGTATGGCTAAAGCTTTGATTAATTCAGGGCAGGCTAAGAATGTTCTTGTTGTAACAGCAGAAACCTATTCTAAATATCTTAATATTGGGGATAAGTCTAATCGAGCTATTTTTGGGGATGCTGCAACTTCTACTTTAGTTTCTTATTGTGAGGGTGATTTTTTAAATGAATTCCAATTTGGTTCTGATGGCAGCGGATATGATAATTTAATTATTAAAAACGGTGCAGGTAAGTTCAAACATGAAGTATTTCCTATTGAAAAGATTTATGGAACAGATAATAAGTATACTGACAACAATTTGTACATGAATGGTCCTGAAATATTTAGTTTTACTAATTCTGTTATACCCGGATTTGTTAATAAGTTATTAGATGCTAATTCATTAAATATTAACGAAATAGACCAATTCATTCTTCATCAGGCGAATTCATTTATGTTAAATAGTATACGAAAAAAATTAAAAATTGAGCCTCATAAATTTTTTATTGATTTATATGATGGTGGCAATACTGTTTCAAATACAATACCAATAGCATTAAAAAGATATAGTCAATCTAATAATGATTTAGATCAAACTATAATGTTAGTCGGATTTGGTGTTGGGTTATCTTGGTCAGGTGGCGTAATAAAAATAAATGGTAAACTATAAATTTTATAATTATGGATAAGAAGCAATTTCTGGGTAATCTTAAAGATGAATTAGAGTTAGAGTGTGAAATTAATTTGGAAACCAATCTTAAAGAATTAGATGAGTGGGATTCTGTTTTAGCTATGGTATTAATAGGTTTTGTATTGGATAATTTTGGAGTCACATTAAATGCTGATGATTTGAATGAAATGAATTCCATAAATTCGCTGTTGGATATAATCGGACAAGAGAAGTTTTTATAATGGATCAAGTTTTTGATAATGTTTTTATTGAATCAGTAGTATCTTGTGTCCCAAGAGATATTGTCCATAATAGTTATTTCAGCCAAATTCTTGATCCCAAAGAATTAAAATTATTTGAAAAAACTGTTGGTATTTTTGAACGTAGATGGGCTGATAATAAAACTACTGCATGCGATCTAGGGTTTGAAGCTGCTTTTAACTTATTGAATGAACAAAAATATTCTAAAAGTAAAATTAAAGCTCTTATATTTTTAAGCCAAACTCCCGATTATAAAATTCCATTTACTTCAAATATATTGCAATCCAGACTGAATCTAAATTCTGATATTTTATGTGTGGATGTTAATGCCGGGTGTGCTGGTTTTATTCAAGGATTAAGTTTAGGCTTCTCAATTTTAAAAACCCTTGAACAAGATGAAAAAGTTTTACTTATTGTAGGTGAAACACTTTCTAAAATTTTATCAACTTCTGACAGAACAACTTCTTTATTGTTTGGGGATGGCGCTAGCGCTGTAGTTTTGGGCCATTCAGTTCAAACACATAAGAGTTATTTTAATTTTTTTAGTGATGGCAATAATTTCGATTCGATTATTATTGAAGACGGTGGGTTTAGAAATCCCTACAGTATAAATTCTCTAGATAAAATTGAAGATGAGAAAAAGAATATTAGTTCGAAAGTAAATCTTAGGATGGATGGTAGTAAAGTATTCGATTTTACATTAAGAGAAATAGCTCCAAGTATTAGTTTATTACTTGAAAAAAGCTCTATTGACATTGAAAGTTTGGATTTCTTTTTGTTTCATCAATCCAATAAATTTATTATAAAGCAAATAGCGACTAAACTAGGGCTATTGCCCGAGAAAATTTTAATGAATATTGATAAATTTGGAAATACCAGTGGCGTTTCTATCCCCTTGTTGATATGTAGTTTTTATAACAATTTTCATTCTACTAAAAATGTATTATTTAGTGGATATGGTTCGGGTTTAAATTGGGGCAACTGTGTTACTGATTTGTCGCATACCAAAATTTTGCCAATTTTAGAGTACTAACTATGAAAGCGATTATTCCACCTCAATCTTATTGTTCAAAAGAGATTTTCGATTCTGAAAATTTATATATTTTTGAAAAGTGTTGGAATTATATAGGTAATTTAAGTGACTTCAAAAATACGAACGATTTTATATCGCTATCTATTGCTGGTGTTCCGATAGTTGTTCAAAATGTTAAGGGAACAATTAAAGCATTTAAAAATATATGCTCACATAGACACTCATTATTACAAACCGAAGCATTCGGGAATAGACAGTTGATGTGTCCTTATCATGGGTGGTCATATAATGAGAATGGAATTCCCAAAGGGATACCTAAAAAGCCTCTTTTTGATTTTTCAGAAGGCGATTTGGAGTGTTTAAAACTAAAGCAATATAAGATAGAATTTTGTGGAAATTTTGTCTTCATTAACCTATCAGATTCATCGGATTCCTTATATGAATATCTAGGTTCTGGATTTTTTGCTGAAATTGAAAAAATTAGTAATTCATTAGGGGAACAAGTAGATTATAATGAAATGAAAATTCAGGCAAATTGGAAGATTTTGGTTGAAAATACTCTTGAAAGCTACCATGTAAACTTGATTCACACAAATTCATTTATGAGATTGGGGGCAAACGGTTTGAATTTTCAATTTTTTAATAATCATTCAGTTTGGAATGCAAATCTTAAACTTAGTGAAAATGAAGGTGTGCAAGAAAAAATTCATAGACCATTTCAGAATAGACCATTTAAAATTGGTGGTTACAAACACATTTTGGTGTTTCCAAATCTTTTGATTTCTACTACTTATGGGATCAGTTTCAACATTTCATTAATTAGCCCAGTGAATGAATCTAATTCTATATTTAAAAGTTTTGTTTTTCTTACAGCATCTGAGAATGAATCAAATAGTAATTCTGCTATAAAAAATATGTACAGAGACTCTCTAATTGATTTTAATCGTAATGTTTTTAATGAAGACAAGGAAATTTGCGAAAAAGTGCAATTTGGTGTAAAGCATTCACATTTCAGCGGTGAATTAAGTGATGAAGAAGAGCGTGTTTGTGAGTTTCAAAAAGCTTACAATCAATATATTTCTCAACATTAATTTATTATGAAAAAAAATTATATTGTGACTGGTGCTAATTCTGGGATTGGATTAGCGACTTGTGAGAAACTATTAGAAAGGGGGAATTCAGTATTAGGTATTTGTAGAGATATATCTAAAGCGGATAGTTTAATTAAAAAATTTGGTAACGGGTCATTAAAAATGGTTTCATTTGATTTAACTGATTTAGAACATATCGAATTTCAGATTAATAATTTTACGATAGCTCATGGCAAATTGGATGGATTAGTACATTGTGCAGGTATTGAAGAAACTATTCCATTAACAATATATAATTCAGAAAAAGTAGAGAAAATTTTCAAAATCAATGTTTTTACAACTATTGAGTTACTTCGTATTTTTTCTAAAAAAAAATATAGCAACGATAATTCTAGTGCAGTAATCTTTTCATCTGTAATGGGAGTTCTTGGTCAAGTAGGGAAAGTTGGTTATTGTGCGACAAAGTCTGCTTTACTTGGTGTTGTTAAAGCCTCTGCTTTAGAATTGTCAAAGCGAAAAATTAGGGTTAATGCTATTTTACCTGGGGTGGTAAATACTCCAATGACACAAAGATTATTTTCTCAAATTGAGCAAAATAATATTGATTCAATTATTGGCATGCATCCTTTAGGAATTGGTGAGGTTGCCGATATTGTTCCATTAGTTGAATATTTATTATCAGATGTATCAAGATGGATGACTGGGCAAAGTTTAATTATAGATGGTGGATATTCAATACAATAGAAATATTATTTTAATAGGTGCAGGGGGACTTGGAAGAGAGTTCTATAGTTGGATTATTCAATCAACAGAATTTTCTAGTAACTACAATGTTGAAGGATTTATTGATGATGATAATCTAAAACTCTCAGGATTTAATAATTACCCTAATATTGTAGGTAAACTTGAATCAGGGGTTATCGAAAAGTATAATAATTTTATAATTACAATTTCAAAATTGGAAGTACGACACCAAATATACAATTTGTTAGAAGGTTTGAATAAAAATATTTTTGGTTTTATTCATCCTTCTACATTGATTGGACAAAATACAAAATTATCTCCTTGTTTAGTGACATTTCCTAATTCTGTTATTTCCTGCGATGTAAAAATTGGTAAAAGTGTTTTTATTAATAATGGAAGTCAAATAGGACACGATGTAGTAATAATGGATTATGTAAATATCATGGCGAATGTCGATATTGGAGGAAACTGTGAAATAGGTGAAATGGTAACAATAGGGACTGGGGCAACAATTTTGCCTGGTATAAAGATTCCTGCTAATACATTTATTGGAGCTGGAAGTGTTGTTTTTAGAAGTATAAAACAGCCTGGTACTTATGTTGGTAATCCTGCTAAAAAAATATTTTAATGCTCAAGCAAGCTAACAAAATTTGGCTTTCATCTCCACATATTGGGATTAGTGAACTTCAATATGTAAAAGAGGCATTCGCAACTAATTGGATTGCTCCTCTAGGTCCTCATGTAAATGCTTTTGAAGTAGGTCTTCAAGTTCAAACGAAATCTAACCATGCGGCAGCATTGTCATCAGGGACTTCTGCAATTCATTTAGCTTTAATTTTATTAGGTGTTAAGTCAGGGGACACTGTATTTTGTCAATCATTTACTTTTTCTGCCTCAGCAAACCCTATCGTTTACCTAGGAGCTAGGCCTGTTTTTATTGATTCTGAAAGTGATACCTGGAATATGGATCCCTTATTATTAAAAGTTGCATTAGAAGAAGCAAAACAGAATGGAAAACTACCAAAGGCTATCATTCCTGTTCATTTATATGGGATGCCTGCAAAAATGGTTGAAATACTTTCAATTGCAAATGAATATGGGGTTCCTGTAATTGAAGATGCTGCAGAGGCGTTAGGCTCTAATATAGATAATAAACCTTGTGGAAGTTTTGGGGAGTTTGGTGTGTTAAGTTTCAATGGGAATAAAATTATTACAACATCTGGTGGAGGTGCTTTATTATCTGGGAATGCAGAAATGATTGAAAAGGCCCGTTTCCTTGCTACTCAAGCAAGAGACTCAGCTCCCCATTACCAGCATTCACATATTGGGTATAATTATCGAATGTCAAATGTGTTAGCGGGAATAGGAAGAGGGCAATTGGAAGTTTTAAATGATCGTGTTGAAGCAAGAAGATCAAATTACAGTCGATATGTTTCTTATTTTTCGAGGTTGAATGAAAATGGGTTTAATATTAAATTTCAAGAGGAACCTGATGGTTATTTTTCTAATCGTTGGTTAACCTGTATTCTTATTGATCCTAAACTTAACAATGGTTTGACAAGAGAAATAGTCAGATTAACATTAGACGAAGAAAATATCGAATCTAGGCCACTTTGGAAGCCTATGCATCAACAACCTATATTCGCAAATTGTAAAAGCTATATTAATGGTGTCTCAGATAAGTTATTTGAGGAAGGTTTGTGTCTGCCAAGTGGGTCTAACTTAACAGATGAAGACTTTGATCGAATCTTCGAAAGTTTGGATCATATTTTTGCTAAATATCAAAAGAGTTAATGTACAAGTTTTATTTTAAAAGGATTTTAGACTTTATTGCAGCATTAATTTTGTTGTTAATATTTTTTCCTGTCATTATAATATGTTTCATCTTGCTTATAATTGTTAACAAGGGAGATGCTTTGTTTTTTCAAGTAAGACCAGGGTTGCAAAGCGTACCATTTACAATATTAAAGTTTAAAACGATGCATGATGGGAAAGACAATAATGGAAATCTTTTGCCGGATGAAGTTAGACTTACAAGAATAGGTAAAATCGTTAGAGGATTGTCAATTGATGAATTACTTCAATTGATTAATGTTATTAAGGGTGATATGAGTTTAGTTGGCCCAAGGCCATTACTAACTCAATATTTAACACGCTATACCCCGGAACAAACAAGACGCCATAATGTAAGACCAGGTATAACTGGTTGGGCTCAAGTAAACGGGCGTAATGCTTTAAGTTGGGAGGATAAATTTAAACTGGATGTGGAATATGTTGAAAAAGTTTCATTCTCTTTAGATTTGAAAATCTTATGGATGACCTTTTTAAATGTAGTTCAACGCAAGGGGATAAGTGCTGATGGACATGCGACGATGGAAGAGTTTATGGGATAGGTATGGCTGCTGAGCAAATAATCTTCAAATCAAAGCCGTTGCGAATACAAAAGGCAGCAATTTCGCCTGACTTTAATAGTAAGACAGTCATAGTGCGAGATCATTGGGACTATGTCGAGATGTGGTTAAAAAAAGAAAAATTAACAACGGCTTTAGAATTTTGGAATCAGGCGGAGAGGTTTTATAAGTCTTGTAATCAAAAAGATAGTCTTTCAGCCCCCTTATTATTGTATTATTGTTTTTTGAATGCCTCAAAAGCATTATTGACTGTGAAAAATTCAAATTTCAAAGAAACCCATGGGACTTCTGGGGAGTGGATCCCAGGTGATACTAATTTGAAAAATGAGTTTATTACGTTTCAAGGTAGTGGAATATTGACTAGCCTTTGTGGTTATTTTGGTGATTCTTGTAATGGTGAAAAGTATTCAATGAAAGACTTATTATATAATTTGCCATTTATTCATAGAAGTTTCAATTTGACATTCCCGTCTGGTTATCAAGAAATATTTTTTCCAGTTTCAGATGTTTCATTTTTGAAAATAAAAGGTTCTAAAGAATCATTTATATCTGCAAAATTGGCGAACAAATACTCCACGAAAAGCGTAATCTCAAAAATAGAGTCGCTAGGATATGAATTTGATCCTAATCCAAGTAATATGGGATTGGTTTTTAGAAAGAAAAAAAGGTTTAATTGGTATACAAGAGGTAGAGAAATATCAGATAATATTCCAAAACTAAAATTGTATCACAAAGGAATTAGAAAGGATTTTCATTACATTTTCGGAGATTCTACTCTTTGGTATTTTAAAAATAGTAATGCGAAAAATGCAATCCAAAGAGAGCCGTTAACAATTATATTTGCATTGATGCATCGTCTTAGTGAGCTTTCTAGATATGAGCCTAAAAAACTCAGTCAACATTTAAATTTGAAACAAAACTGGCTAATTACTGAGTTTATCCAAGGGTCATCAATTGAGTTTATTGATAGAATTGCCTGTGAAATTACTGGTCAGAATATTATGAAACCGGCAATTCGAAGTAGGTCTTAGAAAGAAACTACGATAAAAGTTCTTCTAGATCTACAAATTCAGAAGCATGAAGAAGAATACGCCGAATGTCGCGACACATCTATTAGAAAATCCTGAATCGTATTTATTACAAATAGGTGGGGTATTACGGAAGTTGAGTTTGGACGAATTACCTAATTTGATAAACATCATCAAAGGTGAAATGGTATTTGTTGGTCTAAGACCTGCCTTATATAATCAAAACGATTTAATGGCCTCAAGGGTTGAAGCAGGGGTAGACAAACTTAAGCCAGGAATTACAGGCTGGGCTCAGATTAATGGTCGGGATGAGATTTCGATTGAAGAAAAGGTGGCGTTGGAGAAAGAGTATTTAATGAGGCGGTCGGTTTGGTTTGATGATTGTGGTTAAGACTTTTACTTCCGTGTTATTTAGTAAAGGAGTGACGCATCAATTTAAATAGGATTTAGAAAGAAAGCTCGCTATATAGCGGGCTTTCTTGTTTTTTAAAGATTACCATTAAATAAAAATGCTTTTCCATATTACCGCCATTGTATCGCTTCTGCTAAATTTTAGCTAAGTTTGTAATAACTATACGTATCCTAATATTTTTTATGAAACTATTCAGTCGAATTCTTCTGACCCTTTCCTTTCTTGTACTAGTTCACGCTGCCTTCTCGCAAGCAAAACGTAAAGTGGAAGATTTGAGTGATGAAGAAATTGCTACCTTCTTCGAACGTGCCCAATCCAGTGGCATGACAGAAGCTCAATTAGAAAAAGCGGCAAAAGCTCAAGGTTATACGTCAGCAGATATTGCCAAAATGCGTAGCCGTTTGACGCAATTAGGGGATAGTAAAACAAAAGAAAAGACGTCAACTTCAAAAGGGAAAACATCCTCCAAAAGAACTGTTTCTGGCAAATTAAGTACAAAAAAAGGAGTTAAAAATGCGGATGATGAGGATACGGAGGATGTTGCGATGGAAGAAGAGGAATTGGTTGATTCTACTAAACTTCCTAAGAAGGTCATTTATGGTGCAAATCTTTTTAACAACAAGAAATTAAATTTCGAACCAGATTTGCGCATTGCCACACCTGTGAACTATACCCTAGGACCTGATGATGAGTTGAATATTGATATTTTTGGCGAAGTGATGGACAATTATACTGTCACAGTTAGTCCGGAAGGAACGGTGAAGATCCTGAATTTGAGCCCTATTTATGTGAATGGATTAACGGTGGAAGCAGCATCTGCTCGAATTGTTAGTCGTTTAAGACAATTATACCAAGGTTTGAATCGCCCTGGAAGTGGCTCATCTGCTATCGTTACATTGGGTAATGTACGTAGTATTAAGGTAACCCTTATAGGTGAAGTGGAGAACCCGGGTTCATATACCATCTCTTCTTTGGCCACCGTATTCAACGCATTGTATTTAGCAGGTGGCCCTAATGAAAACGGATCTTACCGTAGTATTCGAGTGATTAGAAATAACAAAGTGGTTCGCACGCTAGACTTATATGATTTCTTGTTAAAGGCAGATCAAAAAGACAATATTCAATTAAAAGATCAAGATATCATTCGTGTGGGAGATTTTGATTCCCATGTGGAATTAGCGGGTGAAGTTAGACGTCCGATGGTTTTCGAGGCCGTAAAAGGAGAAACGCTTAAAGACATTCTTCGCTATGCTGGAGGCTTTACAGATAAGGCGTATACCTATTCATTGAATGTACGTAGAAATACGTCGCGTGAATTGAAATTATTAAACATCACACAAGATGAGGTGGCTACTTTCCAACCACAAAATGGAGATTCGATTTCTGTGGGTAAAATCATAGAACGCTATGAAAACCGAGTGACTATTACTGGGGCGGTATTTAGACCAGGTGTTTTCGCAATCGAAAATGGTTTAACGACAGTGAAGGATTTAATCAAGCGCGCAGAGGGACCTCGGGAAAATGCCTTCTTGAATCGGGCAACAATCTCTCGCAGAAAAGAGAATTACGATCCAGAAATGATCTCATTTGATTTAGGAAAAGTGTTGAGGGGAGAGCTTGCTGATATCGCCTTGCACCGAGAAGATTCCTTGACGGTATATTCCTTGGATTCTTTACGAGAGAACCAGCGGGTAAGTATTTATGGTGAGGTGAATAAACCGGGTATTTTCGAATTCCGTGCAGGAATGAAAGTGGCAGATTTAATATTGTTAGCTAAAGGCTTCAAAGAAGCAGCGAGTTTTGCGAAAATTGAATTATCCCGCCGTATTATTACCCATGGAAGCGACGATGCGACTAAAGAGAAAATTCAAGTGAAGACTTTTGACATCGATGGAAGTTTGAATATTAATAATGAAGCTAGCCAGTTTGAATTAAAACCTTTTGACATTATTTCCATACGTCGATCACCTAATTATGAAGTACAGAGAGGTGTGACGATAGAAGGTTTAGTCAATTTCCCTGGTCGCTATGCCATTCCGAAAGATGACCAGAAAATCTCTGACTTGATTTTTGAGGCGGGAGGATTGAAGCCTGAGGGATATTTAGATGGAGCTATTTTGTATCGCGATTCGACAGTTGTGGGCGTAAAACTTTCTGAAGTTTTGAAAAATCCTACTTCTAAAAACAACCTACTTTTAATGGAAAATGATCGTTTAGTCATTCCACGTATATTAGAAACGGTTAAGTTGTCAGGAGGGGTTCAGAACCCGATTGCCATTGCTTACGTAGAAGGGTATTCACTACAGGATTACTTAGACGGAGCGGGTGGGTTTACCGACTATGCTGACAAGAAGAATGTATACGTGAAGGCGCCTAATGGAATTTCTACTAAGCGAAGACGCGTTCTTTTCTTCCGCGTTAACCCGAAGGTGGTTCCAGGTTCAGAAATTGTAGTGCCTGAATTCCCTACGAACATGAAGAAAGGATTAACGACGGCTGAAGCTGTAGGGCTTTCGTCAGCTTTAGTTTCCGTAGCGCTTACCTTGACCACATTGATTAACAATTTGACTAAATAATCTCCATGTCTAATTTAGAAAATAAACAAATAGAAGATAACGGGGAAATTTCGATCAATTTTGGTGAGATATTCCGAACGCTAAAATCCTATCGCATCTTAATTGCGACCTGTGCTGTATTATTCGCAGCTTTAGGGGCCATTTATTCATTGACACAACCGAATGAATATAGTTCGAATGCGAAACTTTTGCCAGAATTAGATTCTAAGTCTGGTGGTGCAGGCGGAATGGGAGGTTTAAAATCCCTAGCTGGATTAGCGGGTGTGGACTTGGGTGGGAGCTCTTCCGGTGCAGAGGCGATTCGTCCTGATTTATATCCGAATATTGTGCAAAGTGCACCTCTTTTACAAGAAGTGTTAAAAGCGAAAATCTATAGTACGAAGCATAAGAAATGGCAAACGGTTTTGGACTTCTTATCTGAAAAGCAAGATACGGCACCGCTTGATTTGGGAGGAGATCCATCTGAGGACGATGTAACTTCCGATGTTAAATTAGATAAGGTTCCTTCCTCAGCGCTATCTGCGGATTTAATCAAGTTAAACAAGAAGGAACAGGCGGCAATTAAAAAACTGAGAGCATCTGTCGTATTAGAGATTGATAAAAAATCCGGCGTCATTTCTTTAACGACTAAATTAACAAATGCAGTAGCGGCGGCGAACATCACCTCCTTGATTCAACATTATTTAACGAAGTATGTAACGGATTACCGTACGCAAAAAGCTAGGCAAGAGCTTGCCTTCTTGGAGAAGCGATTAACGGAATCTAGAGCGCGTTATGATCAAGCCTTGTTTACACTAAGTGCTTATCGCGATCAAAACATGAATTTGTTCTTGAACGTGGCTAAAGACCGCGAGAAGAAATTACAATACGAGGTAGACATGGCCTATAATTTGTACACGACGATTAGTGGACAATACGAAGAGTCGAAAGTAAAATTACACCGCGAGACGCCGGTATTTAAGGTTCTAGAGCCTGCTCAGGTGGCTGTTCAGAAGGATGGGCCTAAGCGTAGTTTGATTACGATTGGGTTTATGTTTGTGGGGGTTTTCTTGTCGTTGATTTATGTGTTTTTTAAGACGGTTAACTTGAAGGAGCTGTTAGGTTAAGCGAGGAGAGTCGCCTACGGCTTAGTCGACTTCGTCTTAGTCGTCACTTCGTGACTTAGTCATTTATATTAGAAAGGAAGCTCGCGGATGGCGGGCTTTTTTGTTTCAATAACTCGCATAGATTAAACTTCCTAGATCCTGAACGGTCTTCACTTGATCTACCTGCCATTTAGGGAATCCATAATAGGCAGTCATGGTTAGATAAGGATTAATTTCTGATGGGTAAAATCGATAGCCATGGTCACCGGTTAAAATAATCTTGAATTTTTGAGATTGGATAAGAGGATTTAGTAATTTCTGAAGAACAATTTGATTCGTAAAATGCCAATAATCAAGGAAGTTACTTACTTTATTTGAGTAAGGGGAGGGTTTAAAAGAATTTGAACCCGTGTAGCTGAACGGAGCATGCGGCATTAATAGGTGCACATAAATAAACGATTGCGCATTGATTAAACTATTTATTTGGGAAGCACTCTGCTCCACGATTGAGCGGTTGTGTATGGATTGTTTAGCGTCCGGAGTGAGTAGGTAGAAAAGACTAAACATCGATTTTGAGAATAGATGTTTAATAAAACTGAGTTGTTTGGCCTCATTTTCATAATAATAGATTTTGGAAAATGCCTGCGTTTTTCCTACATCAAAGATTCCCCAATTATAACAAGTAACTCCCTTTTTTTCTAAATCAGTAAATAAGGTGGATTTTCTTAACAAACCGATAGAAGTTGTCGCGTCTAAGTTTGCGTCGGTTAAATTTATATTGTAATTGAATAAGGAGGCAAGGCTATTTACGGTTGCTTTATGCTTACTTTTTGATGACGTAGAAACGATCCAACCAGTTGTTTGCAATTCACGACTGAATTGTAACGGTTTCTCGTCTTTTGTATAGTGAGCTAATTCATCAGGTGAAGCATATTCGTCTAAAATAATCAAAATGACGGGTTTTGTAAAAGATCTTTTAATCGAGCGAAAGTTATGATGTATCGTGACACTAGGTTTTTCATGCGGTATAATTGCACTTATTAATAGGCTCGAGCACAAAATGCATAAAAATACGTTTATCACATAGGCCCTATTTTTTCTTTTATTAAGTACTAAGTAGCTCAAGGCTACGATAGTAAGCAAGGTAAAGGGCAAGTAATACCGGGCGCGGATGGTGGGTAGATGTATGAAAAAGGTATTTAACTTACTCCAAACTTGAATAATCGGTTGATAATAGAGTAATAAGATTATGCTAGGTAAAACAAGGATGCAGATGTCTAAATCCAAGTGATTTAGTATCCAAGTTCTCGTTTTTTGATAAACAATTTCAAAGACTCCTAAACTGAATAATAAAACCAGGTAGGGAAGAATTTCAAGATAAGTAGGAGGCAATAAGAATAAATAAGGTAGAAATACCAAGCTTAACAGTACCGATGTTCGGAAAGAAATGATTGATTTTAACCACATTTCTCTAACAAGTATAATGTTCTTACAGACTTGTCCAAGGTCTTTTGTTGTATCAGATTGAATTTTCGCTGAATTATTACTTCGAATTCCTCTTTGCTCGGATAATAGCGTGGATTATTTTGTAATAATTGATGTACTTTTCGATCTGTTTTTTCGATGAATTCAATTAAAACATAACGGTTTGAAAATTCATAAACAAGATCCGCTATCAATTCAAATGGGATCATTTTCGTTAATGCCAAATGATGTACTAACGCTAAAGCAAGCACTAGGTCTGATTTGGCCCGTTTAAATATCGAGAAATGTTCTTTTCCTAATAAACCAAAGTCCGGGCTTGTTTGGGACAAATCTCCTAATAAAGTATGTAGTTTTATGTTCCCCGTTTCTTCGATCCTTTTTTCAATTTGATCGACACATTTTTTATCAAATTCTAAGGCGATAACGCGGCTAGCATAGTCACAAGATAACTCAGAAAATTTCCCCGTATTTGCGCCTAAATCCAATATGGAAAGTACGCTACAGGATTGTAAATAAGCTTTGATTGTTTCTTGCTTATCGTTCAGATACTCCTCCGTTTCTATGTCTATATCATAGTATTCAGACCAATAATTAGGGTATTGTTGATAGGTATCCCATTTTTGTACAGTTCCTTTAATCAGCGAGAAGATTTCAATCAATTTCTCCCGTGTAAAGCCTTTCGAATGGTTTTTTTGCAAACCAGGCTTATGGTAAGACTTTGCATGTAAATGTAAATGCAAAAGACAGTTTAAGTTGAGGCGGGATTTTAAGGGCAAATTTTGGCTGATAAAATCCAAAGGCAAACCTTGGTGACTTGCAAGCGTCAATCGTCCCCAGCGCATTCCGCGGTAATGCATTAAGGCAAAAGGGCCGAACATTTCCTCACAGAATTGTCTATAAGCAATCCAGTAATTAGGTTCCTTGAAAAAGGCAAAAGAACTTGTGTCAAAAATTATCGCTTTACCTCCCTTCAAGCAAAAATTATATGGGGTGGCGTCTTTCAGTATCATCCCATATTTTAGCGCGATGAGATTAATTTCAAGATAGGCCAAAATGACCTTTCTCCATTGAGAATAGCACCATTCAAATGGGAGACTTAGAAAATCAATTTGTTGTGGCAAAAGGATTTTGTATGCTTGATGTTCAATTGGGACTTCTACTTCTTGATGTGTATTTAGCAATTCTGATTGCACTAATTCCACATAAAGACCTGAGGTCATTAGGTGGTCGTACTCCGCTTGATATTCTGGTAAGATAGCTCTGTAATAGATGCCCTCTTTTTCAAATACACGGGCTGAATAATCTTTAAAGGAAAAATTTTCAGGTGAAATGCCATTCATTTTTACTTCTTTCTTAACAAATTTTTAACAAACAAGATCACACGTTTGTAAAACACGACAATGGTTAAAAGACCAGAGAGGAGAGCCTGAAAAATAAGGCTCCCAGCGCCAGGGTCTATATAAGCTAAATGTAGGTTGGACATTATCATATTGCAATATAGCTATTTGTCGATTATATATCGTTTGGAGGTAGTCAAATAAAGCAAAAGGGTAGATAAAAATTATTTAGCGGACGAATTGCCCGCTGAATAAATTATCAATCATCTTATTAAATAAAATTGTAATTTTATAAACTGGTTTTTTGTCTATTGACTAGAACTAAATTAATAAAGAGATGAAGGCATTACGCATACTTATACTACTAATCCTAGCGATTCCAGTTTTTGCCCAGGAAATTCCCACAGACGTTAATAATTTTAGTGATCAGCAAATAGCGCAACTAATGGTGCGGTATCAATTGCAAGGGAAAACATCAGATGAAATTTCCCAAGTATTGAAAGAGAAGGGTGTTCCTGCAGATCAAATCATCCTTTTAAATCGTCGTATTGCTTCACTAGATCCTTTGACTGGTGTTTCACAGAATGCGTATAAGACGAAAACAAGGGATGAAATTACAGTTCCACGCAAGCAAATTGAAATTATTGCGCCTTCTGAAGCGCCATCTGGTCTTCGTGTATTTGGTGCAGAAATTTTCGAAAACCAGAACCTAAGCTTTGAACCAAATTTGACTATTTCTACTCCGCGTAATTACGTAATAGGTGTTGGAGATGAGTTAATTGTAGATATTTATGGGTTGAGTGAAAGTACTAAAAAACTAAAGGTGAGTACAGAAGGTTATATTCGTTTCCCTAACCTAGGACCTATTAAAGTGAGTGGTTTAACAATCGAAGAGGCGCAAGTACGTATCCGTGAATCAGCGTCTAAAATCTATACCACCATTGCGGGTGGAAGCACGAAAGTGATGGTTTCCTTAGGGCAATTGCGCTCTATTCGGGTGACCTTGGTGGGAGAGGTAAAGAAGCCGGGTAATTATTCTGTGTCCTCCCTTTCTACCTTGATGAATGCCTTGTATGCATCTGGAGGGCCATCGGACTTAGGTTCGTTCCGCAAGATTGAATTAGTACGTAATGGCAAAACGATAACGACTTTAGATTTATACGACTTCCTATTAAAGGGTGATTTATCGAAGAATAGACTCTTGCAAGACGACGATGTGATTCGCGTGGGAACCTACGAGTCTCGTGTGGCCGTATCGGGTGCAGCGAAGAAGAATGCTTTGTTTGACTTGAAGAAGGGGGAGAGTGCTGCGGATATCTTGCGCTATGCCGGAGGTTTTGCGGATGGAGCATTTAAGGAGCGCGTTCGTGTGAAGCGCATGGGGGCGACAGGTTTTGAAATTCAATCGGTGAAAGCAGAGGCGCTAGCGGCGTTTAATTTGCATTCGGGAGATACAATGGTGGTGGATGCTTTAGCAAATACCTACACAAATCGTGCGACCATTGATGGCGCGGTTTATTATCCAGGGGAATATGGCTTGAATGAGTTTTCGAACTTAAAGGACTTATTGCTGGCGGTAAGTGTAAAAGAAAATGCTTCGACAGATCGTGCACTGTTAAGTCGATTGAATCCTGATTTAACACCGGCAATGTTGCATTTTAATGTGAAAGATGTGCTGGCGGGAAAAACAGAAATTCGCTTGCAGCGAGAAGATAAGATTCACATTTATTCGCTGACGGCCTTGCGGGAGAACTATTCGGTGACCATCAATGGGGAGGTGAATCGTCCGGCGACTTTTACTTTTGCAGATAATATGCGTGTTCAGGATTTAATCCTGTTAGCAGATGGATTTAAGGAGGGGGCGTCTCGTTCACGCATCGAGGTTTCGCGTCGTCTTTCGTCTAAATCAACTTCTGATACGACAGCATATTCGATTATTCAAACGATTGATTTAGGAAGCGCTAAGGCGGAGGATTTAAACTTTGTTTTGCAGCCTTTTGACATTGTTTCGGTGCGTAAATCACCTTCCTACCGTTCGCAAATTAGCGTTTCTGTGGAGGGAGAAGTACTTTATCCGGGTAATTATACGTTAGCAGGTAATAAAGAGCGACTTTCAGATATCATTGCGCGTGCCGGCGGTTTGAAACAAACAGGCTATGCGACGGGTGCGATCTTATTACGTAAGACGCGTGCGAATAAGACGGCCGCAGATGAGGCCTTGTTCTCGTCGAAGATTAATACGATTTCAAATCAATCGAAACGTAGTTCTAACAATTCTTTTGCTCCATCAGATACGGCGAAAATTGCTTCGAATGTAAATGGGCTGCTAGTGGATCAAAAACCAGTGGGGATTCGTCTTTCAGAGGCCATGGAGAAGCCAGGGTCTTTATACGATATTATTTTAGAGGAGGGCGATGTGATCAAGGTGCCTAAGTTAACGCAGACGGTGCAGACTTTTGGGGCTGTGAACGTACCTCGGCAAGTGGCTTACCACAGCGGTTTAGGTTTCCGCCGCTTGATTTCAGAATCAGGATGGTTTGCACCTAACGCCTCACGTCGTTATGCCTATATGGTGCGTCCTAATGGTGAAATCAAAACGACGAAACGTTTTCTATTCTTCCGCTTCTACCCTAGCCTAGAGCCAGGTGCTGAGGTATATGTGCCAGCTAAAAAAGATAAGAAACCGATTTCGACTCCGGAATACATCGCGATGGGAACAGGTTTAGCTTCTTTAGGCGGTTTAATCATCGCATTAATTAACACGGTAAAATAATGGCAGATAAAAAGACCATCGTTCTAGGGGATGTCATTGAATCAGTTAAAAGGTTCATTGGCTACTTGCGCTCTCAGATTATATTGATTTCTTTGTGTGCTGTTGTGGGTCTTGCCTTGCCGTTGATCTACCGCGCAATGCAAAAGCCTGCTTACGCAGCTTCGACCACCTTTATATTGGAAGAGAAATCCGCTGCTGGTGGAGGTCTAGCAGGTATCGCTTCGCAAGTTGGATTAGATCTGGGTAGCTTAAGTGGCGGAGGTTCAAGTGTTTTCAGCGGAGACAATATCTTGGACATCATCAAGTCTCGTGTGATCATCGAAAAAGTGCTGTTGACACCTATTTCGGGTAATTCCGGAAAAACTTTAGCTGATTTGTATTTGCAATTTTCGGGAATGGGGGAGAAGTTACCTACTCCAGTTTCATTTGCTATCCCTGCTTCAGCCTCAGTGCTTGCGCCGGCACACTCCGTTTATCAGGATTCTGTTCTTTATGTGATGTACGATCAAATTGCGAAAAAGATGGTTTCGGTGGATCGCTTGAATAAAAAAGGGACGATCTTTAAAATAGTAACAGTTTCCCAGAATCAAGTGTTCTCGAAGAATTTTGCAGAGCGCTTATTAAAAGAGACGACTTCCTATTATGTAAATGTAAAAACGAGTAATGCAGCAGCAAACGTGAAGCGTTTACAGGCACGTGGGGACTCTTTATTGCGGGTGTTGAATGCCAAATCTTATAATACAGCCTCCTTCCAGATCTTAGATCCGAATGTGGCCTTTAAATCGATGTCCGTTCCGGCGGAAGTGAGCTCACGTGACAAGTCTATCGTTTTTAGCATCTATGCGGAAGTGACGAAGAACTTAGAGATGAGCCGTATTGCGCTGGTTTCACAGACGCCGGTAATTCAATTGCTAGATGTGCCCAAATATCCTTTAATGGATGACCGCAAGTCCTATCTTTTCTTAGGTTTGGTCGGTTTTATTGCGGGTATTTTCGCGGCCATTTTCCTTTGCCTCTACCTTTATACGGATAAATAATGCGTCGGGTGTTTCTATTGCGCGCTTACGGAGATTTTGCGATAGCGGTGCAAGCCCTGCCTTCATCGGACCAGATCGTTGCGTCCTTGCATTTGAAACCTTTACACGATGCCTTGCTGTCCCGAGGGTGCATTTCGCCGCGATCAATCGAGTTTGTAGATTTCGGCATCAAGGGGTCACAATTAAATCTATTTACGAATAAGGACTTTTTAGGTATTGAAACTTTATGTCAATTATCGAAAATCAAAAAATATACGCGAGCGAATCCTGGTTTTTTTGACTTTGTGGAGCAAAGCGCCCGATTAGGATTATTGAACTTCTTTACGGGCCATTCTTTTCAAGCCCTTTTTGAAACTGGGAAGCCGGTGTACGAGGCGTATGGATTATCATCACGAGGTCTCGGCAATAAAAAGGGTAACATTTTGATTTTCCCAGATGCTCGATTAAAGAAAAGAGAAATTCCTTCAAGTGTTTTGGCGCAAATTCCAGGACGAGTAGTTCGCTTCGGGAAAGACTATCATAACTTCGAAGAATTAATTGACCTAATCCAATCTGCGGATTATATCTATGCGGCTGATTCCTTGCCTTTACACCTAGCTTACCTGTGTTCTAAGCCCCACTATATTTTATATCCTGAGGGTGGAAAGCTAGACTTCTTTACACCTGACGCCTTAGTGTCTGGTTTTTACAGCACGTTTAACCAATTTACCTATGTTTAAGCGTGCCTTTGTCCTTTTTGCGGAACATGAAACGGAGCGTCACTCGCATATAGAGGCATTGCGTGCAGTTTTGCCGGCTTTAGAATTGGTGGAGCCAATATTTCCATCGCGAATCCATGTGCCTTTTTTAGAGGCTATGGTGGAGAAATCTCGCGCAAGGACTGGCAAAGCCTTATTGCCTACAGAAATAGGGGTGATTTTAAGTCATCGCAAGATCTGGGCTAAAATCGCGCAAGAGAAAACGAACGAGCACTTTCTAGTGTTAGAATCCGATAGCCGAATTCTTAAACCCGAACTTTTAAAGTCGGAAACGGCAGAGAAATACGATCTGTTTTTCTGGGGAGCGTGGAATGGCTACGCGAGTTTGAAACGATCAACTATAAAGAACGGAGTGGGGGAACCTCTGATTAAATCTATTTATGGGGCCTATGGTTATTCACTGAATTCGAAGGCGGCGGCATATTTATTGAAAAAGACGGCGCAGGTGGCCTATCCGGTGGATATGTACAAGCGATTTGTGGATCCGGCGGAGATTTCTTTGGGTGCTATCGTGCCAGAAGTGATTTCGACCTGGCGTACCTCGGATTCACTGATAAGGAAGGAGAGTCGCGGACATCTGTTGACCGCTGAATTAATTCGACTGATTTTCTATTGCCGAAACACGATACAATCGTACTTTTGTTAAAATGAGTCAATCAGCTTCTATCGTAGCCATTACCTGGGACGGGAAATCCAGCCCCATGGACCACATCTATTTCGATGCGGAGCCGGCTTTCGATTGGTTGCTCTACGATTATAGCGGCTCAGTTGCGGAGGCACCGATGCCCGTTAAGCATTATATTTCATTGAAATCAGAGTGCAAGGGAGACGTGATGCAAAATATCTACGCCTCTTTACAGTCTACTCCTTTAACCTACATAGGTTTTTTAGATGATGACCAAATCATCTCCGTATCAGACCTGAACAAGCTATTTTTCATCGCGACGTTAGAAAAATTAGACGTATTTCAACCTAGCTTGAACCACGATTCTTATTATAACCTGCGCCAGTTTTTACACAAATCGGGTTACTTAGTTCAAGATACTTGGTGGGTGGAAATCATGTCCCCATTCTACAGCGAGGCCGTTTTTAAGGCTGCTGGACCGCATTTCAAACATTCAATTTCCGGAACGGGATTGGATGTCTATTTGATTCCTACGATTCAACGCTTGATAGGAAAGACGAAGACAGCCGTGGTGCATGGTGTGCAATTAAAACACGCGCGTCCGATAAGAACGGACAACCGGGTGTTCTCGAATGGGAAGACAAACTTAGAGGAGATTCGCTACGTGCAAGGAGTTTGCCGTGCCATGGCCGCGGAAAAACCGGAACTTTTTGATTCGGAATTTCATTTCCATGTGTTGGATAGACGGTATGTACACGGGGTGCCTTTGGCCTATAAAATCCAACGCATTCCCCGGATGCTTCGCAACTTGTATAAACTGATCGTAGACGCTAGTTACCGCTAATGGAGACCCGGAAAAATGTCTTTTATAATGTGCTGCTAGCGATTTCGCAGGTTTTATTCCCGCTGATTACGTTTCCTTATTTAGCTAGAACCCTAGGTCCAGAGCACGTGGGGGTATTAAATTTTGCCGAAAGTTTCGCGAAATACTTCGTTCTCTTAGCCGCTTTAGGCATACCCATTTATGGCGTACGCGAAGTGGCTAAAGTAGCCTCAGACCGTGTTCAGTTAACGAAAACGGCCACTGAAATTTTCATAATCAACGCCTTAGGAACACTGCTTTTAAGCGTAATTTTTCTCGTGTTTATCTTCGTTTTACCACAATTAGCCGCGGAGAAATCGCTTTTCCAATGGGCTTTGGCCTATTTCATCTTGCAAGTCTTCCAATTGGAGTGGTTCTTCTCTGGGATGAATCAATTCAAATTCATCGCGATTCGCTCTCTAGTCATCCGCCTCTGCTTCATCGCCGCCGTGTTTTTATTCATCCGAAGCACAGACGATTACGAGCATTACTTCCAAATGCAAGTGGGCCTAGCAGTCGTTCTGGCGGCCTTTAATGCAAAACGCTTGTGGGAATTATTGGATTTCTCCAGCCTCTCATTGAAAAGTTTAGAACTGAAAAAACACCTGAAGCCGATGGCCTTGTTGTTCCTGACCATCTTCACGATTTCGGTGTATTTCTCCTTAGATACTATTTTATTGGGCTTTCTAGCGAACAATGAAAGCGTGGGTTATTACTCCTCTGCCTTAAAATTGAATCGACTTTTCATCGGGGTGTTAAGCGCTATTTCGGTAGCGATGTTCCCAGGTTTAGTGAGTTTATACCACAAGGGGGAAAAAGATGCCTTTGTGTTGCTAGTGAAGCAATGTTTTTATGTGCTCGTGAGTCTAGCGATGCCTTTGGTCGTGGGAATCATCACCTGTGCGCCGGAGATCATTCATATCTTGCTAGGAACAGCCTTCGATCGTGCTATTCTTCCTTTACAAATCACGGCACCGCTAATCTTGATTATCAGTATGTCGGGGATTTTTGGCTTCCAAATTCTAAGTGCCGTGGGTAAAGATAAATCGATCCTCATTTCTGCATTTATCGGGATGTTTATTAGTATCGTTTTGGCCTTTTTATTAGTGCCTTCCCAACAGGAAATAGGTGCCGCGATTACCATTTTGGTAACTGAATTAGCGGTTTGCACGGCTTTCGTCTTCTTTACGAGAAAGGAAATATCGCTTTCGAATTATACGCTAGTGTTTTTCCAGCAATTGCTGGGTTTGATTCCGTATTTGGGAATCGTGTTCTTGTTTAAACTATTTGTGCCCACGCTTTTATTGCGTTTACTGGTGATAGGAGTATTTTCGTTGGCTTGGTTTGTGGTATTGCAGCTGTTTATTTTGCCGGATACGATTTTCCGGGCGCAATGGAATCGCTTAGCGGATCGCCTTCATAAAGAGGAATAGACTCGCGCGTAGCTGGAAATAGGTCTTCCCGTATTCCGCATATGAATCAATCTGCTCCTGAATTTTCTCCGTCTGCATATAAGGCAAAGTCAAGTTCGTATAAAGCCTCTTCATAGCCTCTTTCCAGGTTTTGAAATCCTTCATAACGGGAACACCGTCATACAAGGCAAGATTAAAATCAAGTAGTTGAGACCTCTCGGCTACTTTACCTCCCACTTGTTGGTTTGCATGACTGCGGTACTGAAAAAGTGTTTCAGAATTTGCCATTAATGCATTCTTGGTGGCAAAATAAAGACCGATCCATCCATCGTGTAATAGACCTGGAAGAACTGGGATGTCCATAGCTAACAGTTTAGCATCTCGTTTCATCGCCAAGCCCGCTCCTGTCACCACATTATCCACCCTTGTTTCGAAATCTGTCAATTCAACTTTGCCAAACGGGAATCCGATGATGTCCCACAAAGTCATCCCGAATTGCGTTTCCCCTACTTCGTCAATAATTTCTGCGTTGCTGAATACGGCCTCAGCAGTCGGGTTTTGTTCAAAAAAGGCTAGCGTTTTCTCCACCTTGTTTGGCAGCCAAACATCATCCTGATCCGCTAAGAAAATAACATCCCCTGTGCTTAGACGAAGGCATTGCTGCATATTCGCGATGGTGCCTAGATTTTCGGTATTAAACTGCAGTTTTATTTGGGGGTGTGCCGCGGCATAATCCGCTAAAATTTCGCGGGTTCCGTCTGTGGAACCGTCATCGCAAACGATAATCTCGTGGACGGAGAGACTTTGGCCTAAAATCGAATCCATCTGCGCCTTTAGATAAGCCGCACCCTGGAAGGTGATCATGGATACAGATAGTTTCATCGATACAAATGTACTTACTTAGCCCAATCAAAAAAGGGAATACACGCCACTTTTTTGTTTGCGATGTGTAAATCCTCTGTTTGATTCGTCGTGACGAAGGTAGTGGAAGCTAATTCCAAATCTGCCATTGCTTCTTGCATTCCTGCGGTTTCACGTACTATATTATCCGCGTTCAATTGATGGCAGACCTGAACTGCATGGTATTTTCCGTCCAGCTGATAGATAAAATCACATTCATGGGTTTTTTTATAATACCAAATCTGCGTCGTCTTCCGGCGGATTTCCAAGAAGACTAAATTTTCTAATATACGGCCCGTATCCTCTTGCAATTGCGTCGAGTTTTGTTGTGCAAACTTCGCATCAATGGCATAAATTTTCTTCTCGTTTACCTGCTGCTTTTTGAAGCTAAAATCAAATTTAGGTACGGAGAATAGGAGGTAGCTGTCCTCATAAAATTTGACAAAATTAGAAACGGTATTGGTAGATTTTATGCCATAGCTTTTGGCTAGCTTATTAAGTGTATAGGGTCTAGCGATGTTATTCAATAGGTGCAAAGCGACAAGGGTCAATTCTTGCACGTTTCGGATGCCATTGCGAACAGCGATGTCCCGCTGAATGATATCCTTAAATAATTCCGTGTGATAGCGCGGGATGTCATAGGCCACAAATTCAGGGAAACCACCCATAGCCAAGTATTCCTGGAAGGAATCTAGGCTTGCTTTTTGTTCTCTGAAACGGCAAAATTCCCGAAAAGAAAATGGAAAAACCTCATGGGTTATGTGCCTCCCAGTTAGCAGGGTTCCTAGTTCTAAGCTCAATAGCTTAGCGTTAGAACCTGTGATCGCATACCGATTCCCACGTTCTAAACCTTGTCTCACGTAGCTTTCCCAGCCATCGATTTGTTGTATTTCATCAAATTGGAACTGATGAATGTTAGGCCAAATTTGCTCTATTTTATAAAAATCTGCCACTTCAAACGCACTGAATCGAGGATCGTCAAAATGTACATAGCCCACTTTGGACTTATCTTTCATCAATTGCTTCAGTAAAGTGCTTTTCCCAGCTCTTCGGATGCCCGTTAGAATAACGGCCAGAGGAACATCTAGTCGAATTTCCGAGCTAATCTCGCGATCAATGGTCTCCAGCTGCTCCTTAAAATAAAGGCGCTGATCTTCCAAAAGGGATTTTAGCTCGTCTTGTAACATGGTATCAAATAGTTTACATTACAAATATACACTTTTATATATTAGTAATGCACACTTTATTTTATAGGCAGAATTCCCCTCTTTTGTTCAGCGCCGGAATATTCCTAACTTTGTTTATGAAGTTTCTTGTCTCGCTTTGTTGTGTTTTCCTGCTTTTAGCATCCGCTACGATGGCCCAAAACGCCATCCCCGTCGGTTTCTCCGACATCGATGAACAAGTCCGCAACCTGCAATTACTAGGCAAAGTAGACGCAAATCAGTCCATGCTCGCCCGTCCCTTTTATTCTACGGGGAAGCAAAGTATGCAGGATTTGTATCGTTTAATCGATCCTTCCGCAAACGACTCCATCAAAAGCTATAAAAAAGGGCTATTTCAGGCCATTTTATTGCCTGCTTCTTTGACCCAAAAACTAAATACCTCCCGTCCATACGGCTGGAACGACCAAGCGATGTCGAATTCGAATGGCTATCAAATGCAGGCCAGTGCCGGTATTTACGCCCGATTTAGCATCCTGCACTTGCAATTCAAACCGGAATTTGTTCACACAGGTTCAGCAGATTATGAAACGAGTGATGCCTGGGGTCAAGTGAATCCGTCATTGAATCGTTTGAGCTTAGGCCAATCTTCCGTTCGCTTAGAGGCAGGTGGAATTTCAGTGGGTGTTTCGAACCAAAATCTGTGGTGGGGCCCAGGACATTATTCTTCCTTATTGATGACCAATAATGCGGCGGGATTTTTGCATTACAGCTTGAACACAACACGTCCATTGAAGACACCTATCGGATCCTTTGAGTTTCAATTGATTTTAGGCCGCATGACACGTGATTCGCTTCAAGGCTTCGAGAATAACTTATTAAAACAACGTGATTTGTCTGCGAGCCCGAAGAATCGTCAGTACAATGGGATCATTTTGACCTACCAGCCGCGGTTCATGAAGAATGTGTTCTTCTCCGTTTCCAGAGCTTTCCAAAACTACGAGGTGGATCGCCCGGGCGCTAGATTCATGAATACCTATTTACCCGTATTGAATAACTTGTTTAAGAGCGATTATAATGATGATACGCTGAGCAAGGACCAGATTTTAAGCATTTCAACACGCTGGTTAATGCCGAAAAATCACGCGGAGGTCTACGCTGAATTTGGCTATAATGATGCAAAACAAAACCTCCGAGACCTCTTACTTGACATGTCTCATTCGGCGGCTTGGGTAGTCGGATTTAAAAAATTACATCCACTTAATTCGCGGACCTTTATTTCCCTGCAAGCAGAGGCGACGAAGATGTCCGAAACGCCGTCTTATTTATTTCGAGGTGCGGGGAACTGGTACGAACACGGGCAGGTATATGAAGGTTTTACGAATAATAACCAGATTATTGCGAACGGAATAGGCCACGGAAATGATGCGCAATCCTTTGCGATTAGCTGGAATCAGGGTTGGACAAAAATAGGCCTGACTTTTCAACATGTGGCGAATCGACCGACGACTACCGCCGGGGGAACTGCAGTCTACACGCGCGCTGTAAAATGGGATGACTATGCCTTCGGTCTACAAGGGGGTTACAGATATAAAAAACTCTTATTTACAGGGGATGTGAAATGGGTGAATTCGAGTAATTATTTATGGGAAAAGGATCATTCGAAATCGAATGTGTTTGCCTTCATTAATACGATTTTCTTATGGTAAAGTACGTTATAGGCCTCTTATTGCTTTCGTGTTCGGTCTTTGCGCAAACGACTTTGCTGGATGATATTAGTCTGCAGGATGTGCAGCG
>JACCDN010325984.1_pt1 | contig 46721 bp, 39 predicted proteins | sample 7441691 | NCBI WGS metagenome assembly JACCDN01 (sample SAMN15323439, study PRJNA562643) | freshwater metagenome | isolation source: river surface water | place: USA:Blue River Watershed | collected 2017-08-16 | reverse complement strand
TAGATGACATTCAAATATTGGAATCTCCTGAATTTCAAATATCCTATACCATTGAAGAAATTGAACAGGTGAATTGGAACGAAGAATGGGAAAAGAATTTTGAACCTATTGAGGTAGATGGTACTTGTCACGTAAGAGCTCCGTTTCATGAAAAAACAGATGCCAAATTTGACATTGTCATTGAACCTAAAATGAGCTTTGGCACAGGACATCACGAAACAACCCACATGATGATTCAACATCTTCTTGCTATGGATGTAACGGGATTGAAAACTTTAGATATGGGTTGTGGTACTGCTATTTTAGCCATTCTTGCCGAAATGAAAGGCGCAAACCCGATAGACGCAATCGATATTGACAATTGGTGTTACTTAAACTCCATCGAGAATGTAGAGCGAAACAACTGTACATGCATCCGAGTGTATGAAGGAGATGCCGATTTATTAATCGACAAGCAATATGATCTAATCATTGCAAACATCAATCGTAATATTTTATTAAACGACATGACTACTTATTCAAATTGTTTGTCTTCAAATGGAATATTGCTTTTGAGTGGTTTTTACAACGAAGACATTCCATTTATCGATGCATCTTGCGTAAAAAACAACTTGAAATTTGAATCTAAATTAGAACGAAATAATTGGGTTTCGCTAAAATATATCAAAATTTAATACCATGAGTACCATTGAAAAAATACAAGAAGAAATCGCTGTTGAAGAAGCCACTTCATTAAATAACGAAATCATATTGTATAATGACGATGTAAATACGTTTGATCATGTGATTGAAACATTGATTGCTGTATGCAAACATACCGCCGAACAAGCGGAACAATGTGCCATACTTGTGCATTACAAAGGAAAATGTACCGTAAAAACAGGAAGTCTTGATGAACTCATTCCCCAATGCTCGTTATTATTAGAAGCCGGATTGAGTGCAGAAATTATTTAATTTTTTTATTTGGATTGATTTTTGATTGAACCCTTCAAACGTTAATTACTCATAGCTATGAAATTTATTTTTAAACTATCAATTCTATCCATTTTAGTGGTTTTATCCTCTTGCGGAAGCACCAAATCTACCTTAAAAAATGTTGACAACACAGCACTGAAACCAGCCATAATAGATAATCATTTTGTTATCAACACCTACAGTACGGATAGCAAATATGGGTTTGATAAAGATTATCCGATAAACATAGGTTTCGATCACGAACGCTTTGGCGAAAGAAGCGCTATGTATTTTTTCAATGCATTACAAGGTCCAAATGGTGAAAAAATATCCTTTTTAAAAATAGATAATTGTTGCCCCTTCCCTACAACTCGAAGTGTCATGGGCGGAGGAATTTTAGACATCTACGAAGTAAAAATTGAAGGAACAAATGCTAAATTTATTCTCTACGTTAATATATTTGACAAAGGAAAATTAGAATGTCCGAAAGGATTTAGTTTGGTCAAATAAACCTGATTAATATCATAATTTGTAAGGGTAAAACTTATTATATTTGCACTTTAAATTTAGATATTATGAACCTACACAATATTCCACAAATAAAACATGCAGATAGTGGCAATTTTTTCTTACTAGCCGGTCCTTGTGCTATTGAAGGAGAAGAAATGGCATTACGTATTGCAGAAAAAGTAGTCGGAATTACAGATAAACTTCAAATTCCTTATGTTTTTAAAGGATCGTTCAAGAAAGCCAATCGATCTAGAATTGATAGCTTTTCTGGAATTGGTGACGAAAAAGCACTTAAAATATTACGCAAAGTTTCAGAAACATTTGGCGTACCTACTGTAACAGATATTCATACCAACGAAGACGCTGCCATGGCTGCTGAATATGTTGATATTCTTCAAATTCCGGCCTTCTTAGTACGTCAAACCGATTTGGTTGTGGCTGCTGCAAATACTGGAAAAACAGTCAATCTGAAAAAAGGACAATTCATGAGTCCGGAAAGCATGAAACATGCAGTTCAAAAAGTATTGGATTGTCAAAATGAAAACGTAATGGTCACCGATAGAGGGACTATGTTTGGCTACCAAGACATGATTGTAGATTTTAGAGGTATTCCTACCATGCAACAATATGCATCAACTGTTTTGGATGTAACACATTCGTTACAACAGCCCAATCAAACAGCAGGTGTAACAGGTGGAAGACCCGATATGATTGAAACAATTGCTAAAGCCGGAATTGCTGTAGGTGTAGATGGTATTTTTATCGAAACACATTTCGATCCAGCAAATGCAAAAAGTGATGGTGCCAACATGCTACATTTAGACTATTTTGAAAATTTAATGACCAAATTAGTAGCCATCCGAAAAACAATCAATCAATTTTAATACAACCATGTTCACGAAATTCAATTTAATCGCTTGTATATCTTTTGTAGCAATTTCGTTTTCTTCTTTCTCACAAGAAACGGTTCTACCCTTAAAAGATAGCTACACAGCTCATAATAAAGGGAAATTTTTCTTTTTTTGGGGTGGAAACAGAGACAGTTATACTAAGTCAGACATTCATTTTAAAGGTGCAGATTATGATTTTACCCTTTATAATGTAGAAGCAGACGACAAACCAAAAGGATGGCATATTGATTATGTAAATCCAGGAAGAATGACGATACCACAAACTAATTTTAGAATGGGTTATTTTATATCTGATCATTATTCGATAGGAGTTGGTGTAGACCACATGAAATATGTAATGACTCAGAATCAAAATGTGGTAATTAACGGAACTTATCCTTCAAGTTACAACGGAAATCAAATAAACAATGGTGTTTTAGATCTAACAGACGAAAGCTTTTTGACCTTTGAACACACCGACGGATTAAACTTTGTACATGCTGAAATATCTCGATTTGATGACTTTTCAAAATTATTGAAAATTAAAAACACAGATAAATTTCAATTGAATGTTACAGAAGGTTTTAGCACCGGATTAATGTATCCAAAAACCAATGCACAATTACTAGGTAAAACACGTCACGATGATTTTCATGTAGCGGGTTATGGAGTGGCTGCCAAAGTAGGATTGAATCTTACTTTTTTCAAACACTTTTTCATCCAATACGAACTTAAAGGAGGTTATATTAATATGAATGACATCCAAACATCTTATGACAATGCCGACAGAGCTTCGCAAGAATTCTTTTTCTTTCAAAAGATCATTGCCTTGGGTGGAATTTTCAAATTATAATCCTATTTGTACAATAAAAAAAAAGCCTTGAATTTCAAGGCTTTTTTTATTTATTGGATTCCATATTTATCAATCAGGTAAATCAATGAAGTCATGGTTGCTGCACCTAATTCGAGTTCCCTTTTATTGACTGCGTCAAACGTATCATTTGAAGCATGATGGTGATCAAAATATCGTTGTGAGTCGGGTTGCAATCCAACTTTCACAATATGTTTAGATTGCAACGGACCAATATCAACACCTGAATGTCCCTTCACAAATTTGTGAATCAAATAAGGCTCAAACAGTTCTTTCCAACTTACAATTTGATTAAAATTTGCTTCATCTGAATCAATAGAAAATCCTCTTGGAGAAAAACCTCCCGAATCACTTTCGAGTGCAAAAATATGGTTCTCACCATTGGATGCAGATAACTCTTCATATTTTAATCCACCACGGGTTCCATTTTCTTCATTCATAAATAATACAACACGCAAAGTGTTTTTGGGTTGATAATTTAATTGTTTGAAATTAGCTAGAACTTGCATGCTTTGAACACAACCCGCGCCATCATCATGTGAACCATCTCCAAGATCCCATGAATCGAGATGACCACCTACCACAATAATTTTCTGAGGGTTTTCTGATCCTTTGATCTCCCCTACGACATTGTATGATTTGACATCGTCAAGGATTTGACAGGATTGTTTGAAATAAAAAGTCAACGATGGATTCTTTTTTAATAAGGCACTTAACGATTCGGCTCCATTCGTACTTATTGCAGCCGCAGGTATTTTCTCAGAGGCAAGAATATCACCATAATTTGTAACTCCGGTATGAGGCAGATCATCAAGACGTAAGTTCATCGATCGAACGATTACTCCAACAGCACCTAATTTACCTGCTTCTTTTGCACCCGACGAACGTTGGTCCACACAACTTCCATAGGCTTTAAAAGTTTCAATGAATTCGGGATTCATCGGTCGGTTAAAAAATACGATTTTACCTTTTACTTTCTCTTTTCCTAATTGATTGAGCTCTTCCATACTTTTCACTTCAATGATATTGGAAGACACACCGTTTTGTGGCGTGGCAACCGAACCTCCCAAGGCACAAATTGGAAACGAAATCTTGTTGCCATTATCGATAGCGTGTGCTTCTTCCTTGGAACCTCTCACCCATTTTGGGACCAATACCTCTTGCAAATAAACACGGGTCAATCCTAGTTTATCTAATTCACTTTTTGTGTATACCACAGCTTTTTCAGCTCCTTCAGAACCAGATAATCTTGAACCAATCGAATTGGATAATTGCTCCAGCCATTGGTAACAACTCCCTTGATTTAAATTATTGTTATAAATAGAACGCAGCATTTGTTCATCAGAGACTTGACTCATTGCACAGAATGGAATCAGAAGAAATATTAATTTGAATTTCATGTGAATATTTTTTTTCAAAAATAACTAAAAATAGTTGACAGATTTAAAAAAAATCATTTACTTTGCATTTCAAAGTACTTTAATCATGGAAAACGAAAAATACATAAACGACATTGCAGCGATCAAAGAAATGATGCATAAATCCTCTCGATTTATATCTTTGAGTGGTTTGTCGGGTATCTTAGCAGGAATGTATGCACTGATAGGTGCTGGATTAGCATATGTTATTTTATATGAAAACACATCCATTTCAAGTGATTATAAAAATATAATCATTTCTGAAAAAACAGCTCTAAAAATAGTTGCATTGTCTATGATTGTATTGGTACTTTCCATTGCGACCGGATTTCTATTCAGTGTGAATAAAGCTAAAAAAAGACAAGAAAATATATGGAACAGCACCTCCAAAAGATTGGTGATTAATTTCTTAATTCCGCTTGCTACCGGTGGGTTTTTCATATTGGTTTTGATCGAAAAAGACTTCATGTCACTGATTGCACCTTCTACCCTTATTTTTTATGGACTTGCCTGTGTCAATGCAAGCAAGTATACTTTGGGTGACATCCGATATTTAGGCGTTACTATGATCTTACTTGGTTTGTTGTCTACTTGGTTTTTGGGTTACGGATTGCTGTTTTGGGCATTGGGTTTTGGAGTATGTCATATTATATACGGAAGTTTAATGTATTCTAAATATGACCGAAACTAACACAAATGAAAAACATCATCCAACATATTAACAAGGCCTTTGACCATCGCATACGATTGGGAATCATGTCGATCCTAATGGTGAATGAATATGCCGATTTCAATACGCTAAAAGAATTGCTGGGTGTCACAGACGGTAATTTGGCATCGCATACCAAAGCATTAGAAAACGATCAATACATTGCCATTGAAAAGCAGTTTATTGGCAAGAAACCTAATACAAAATACAGCATCACCGACTTAGGTAGGAAGTCATTCGCTGCTCACATCGAAGCACTTGAAAAATTAATTCATACAACGTAATATTTTTTTATCTTTTTACTTTGAAATTCAAAGTACTTTAAAATTAATCAATTAACTAAATTCAAAAAAAATGGAAAATCAAAATGAAAAAAAAGAAGAAGTAGGTTTTTTTCAATCTACTACTGCAAAACTAATGATGGTAGGTGCACTAACGATTGTATTATTACTTCCGCTTGCCTTTGTGCAAGATTTGATATCGGAACGCAATCAAAGAAAAACCGAAATAATGGATGAGGTTTCTACCATTTGGGGAAAAGACATCATGTTTTATGGTCCGATATTAAAAGTACCCTACAAAAGCAATGTATCAACCAAGATCATCAATGAGAAAACAGGAGCGATTACGTTACAAAATGATAGCAAAACCAATTATGCTTATTTCTTCCCAAATGAGCTGAACAACAAAACCAATGTGCTTAAAAATGAAAAACTAAAACGTGGGATCTACTCCCCGATTGTTTTCAATGCAAACCTAAATTTTGAGGGGAATTTTTCTAACTTAGATTTTGCTAAAATGGGGATTTCTGAAGAAAATGTTGATTGGGACAAAGCTTCCATTATTATTAAAACCACGAATTTAAAAAGCATTAAGAGCGAATTGTTAATTCAACTAAATGGTCAAAAACTACTTTTTGAACCGACAAACAACAACGAAGAATACAGTATCATTAGCACCCAATCATTTAATTACAACGCATTGGCAAAAAACCAGTTGCTTGATTTCAAATTTTCCATCAACTACAATGGCAGCAATAGTTTAAAATTCATTCCGATTGGAAAAACAACATCGGTGAGTATTGATTCTGATTGGGAATCTCCAAGCTTTGAAGGTAGTTTTGCAGCAACAGATGCTACCAAAAAAATCAGCGATAGCGGTTTTCACGCCGATTGGAAAATACTTGCCATCAATAGAACTTTCTCGCAGCAATACAACAATACGTTGCCCAATTTGGACGATTATTTATTTGGCGTGAAATTGATCCAAACGGTGGATGAATACCAACAAAACGAACGTGCATCCAAATATGGTTTTCTGGTAATTGGCTTGACATTTCTATTGTTTTATTTAATCCAAACAATCAGTAAAATCAACATTCATATCTTTCAATATTCGATGATCGGAATTGCATTGATCTTATTTTACACCTTATTGATAGCAATTACAGAGCACAGTAGTTTTAGTCTTGCGTACTGTTTATCTAGTATTGCAGTCATTGCATTGATTACTAGTTATTCGGTTTCAATATTGCAAAACAAGAAATTCCCTGTATTGATTGGCTCGTCACTTGTAGTATTGTATAGTTTCATTTTTGTAATCATACAACTTGAAGATTACGCCTTACTTGTAGGAAGCATTGGATTATTCTTTATTCTGGCTACAGTAATGTATTTCTCAAGAAAAATAGAATGGTAGTATAAAAACAAAACCCCGACAATCAATAAATTGCCGGGGTTTCTTTTATTATATAAATTTCTTAGTGTCCACCAGAAACTTTCTTATCGAAAGAAATACCTTGGTCTTTCAATATTCCGCTAACTCTCCAAGCATAGAAAGCCAAATAAGCGAAACAAACCACACCAATGATATAACTAAAATGGATTGAAGTTATGTCGGCTACATAACCTTGCAACCAACTTACAATTCCACCACCCATAATCATCATAATTAAGAAACTACTTCCTTGACTTGTGTTTTTTCCTAATCCACTAATAGCAAGTGTAAAGATACATGGCCATAAAGTACTACAGAACAATCCTACAGATGTAAAAGCATAAACACTTGTCATACCTGAAGTAAACATACCAATTAATAAAGCCGTAATTCCTAAGCTAGAGAAAATAAGCAACATTCGCGCTGGATTTCCTTTACTCGCCATATCAGCTCCAATAAGAACCAATATGATCAAGGCATACACATAAAAAGGAGTCAAATCATGTTCCATGAATTTGTTCACTCCTAAGAAAACTCCGAAAGCTAAATAAGGAGCAATAAAACGAAGGATTTTTTGAAGGCTCATGTCACTTGTAAAAGCTTCTACTCCACCCGTCCAACGACCAATCATTAAACTAGCCCAGTACAATGAAATATAAGGAGCAATGTCTTTGGTTAAAAAACCTAAATCTTTTTCCATATATGCTGGTAGATTACTTGCCGTAGAAACTTCAACACCTACATAAACAAAAATTGCAATCATACCCAAAATCAATTGAGGATATTTTAATGCAGAACTTCTAGAAGTACTAGCATCTGCTTCTGTTTCAACAACAGCAGCTGGTTTGTCTGGTAATGATGAAAATTTCAACAATATGGCAACAAGTAAGAAAGCACCTCCTAAAACTAAATATGGAATTTTCACACTCTCGATACTCATATTTGTATCCGTAGAAGAAGCTGAACCGAAGATCGCAAAACTTACGATTAGTGGGCCAATGGTAGTCCCCAAATTATTAATACCTCCTGCTAGGGTCAATCTCTGAGAACCTGTTGTAATAGGACCTAAAGCAATTGCTAACGGATTAGCTACCGTTTGCTGTAAAGAAAAACCTAAAGCAACTATAAACAATCCAGAAAGCATTAATTCGAATGAACCTGTATTGGCAGCTGGATAAAATAATAACGTACCTAAAGCTGAAATAAACAATCCAAGAGAAAGTCCGTTTTTGTATCCTATTTTATTAACAAGGTCTTTTCCTATTAACAAAGAAATACCCATGTATATAAGGGAACCTACCGTATAAGCAATGTAAAATGCAAGGGATACTAATTGGCTTTGTCCTTGAGTCAAATCAAAGGCCTTTTTAAATACGGGGATTAAGATATCATTACTTGCTGCAACGAAACCCCAAAAGAAGAAAACAGTTACTAATGGGATAAACTGTCCCCAATTGGTTTTAACACTTTGTGAATTCATAAATTTAATTTTTGGTTAGTTTAATTGCTAAATAACAAAAAAATACCTCGTAAAATTATATAAGTGCCATTTAATTCTTAACGAAAACGATATAGTATTGTTTTTGTAGGGGTCAGAATATCTAAAAAATCAGAAAAAAACACCTTTTTATTACTCAATTCCTTCAACGTAATCTTGAAGGTATTGAAATTTTGGAGTCAGTTGCCCCTGGGTTGTAATTTGAGATCGATTCAAAATACCATCCTTGTCGTCATTAAAAAAAGCCGGAATCACATGTTGCATAAACATCTCTCCGAATCCCTGACTGGCATCCAACGGTAATTCACATGGAAGGTTGTCCACCGACATGACCACAATGGCACCCGGATGTGTATACGGAACTTCAATATGTTGGGAGGGCAAATACCCAAAAAGTGGATCTGCAATAGTTGAAGCCTTTAAAGTACAAGCTATCGGACCATTGACATCACAAGAAACATCGGCTACAATTTTGATGTTGCAATCGGGTGTATTCAACATGTCTCTTGTTAAGATATCGGGTGCGCCATTGGCATGAAAATGACCCGAAATATACATGTCGGAAACTTTAGTGAAGCGCTCAAAATCAGAAACATACTCTCCCGGATTTTGATAAAAATCATAGTGATCTATTACTTTTCCGTCTTTTCTTTTGTTGTAATCCAACACATCAATTTGGCAATAAACAGGTTGTGTATAATTTTTAGTCAAGTAGTCAGAAATAGATACCTGTTTGATTTTTATTCCGTCCAAAATCTCTTTTATTCCAGAACCAACTTTTCCGTGACCTGTAACAACTATTTTAATATTAGGTAAAATTTGTCTTTTCAAACGTGTAATCAGCTCTTCTCTTCCTGAAAGTGTTTCAGCTTTTGCCAAATTAAACAACTCATATTTAATCCCGAATGCTCTGAAAGCGTTATAAGCACCCACAATTCCGGCATATCGTCCAAATCCAATGAGACGTCTGTTATTTCCATCTACAATTGTTTCATGATCATACAAATCGATCTTATGTTGTAGTATGGCTTGAAGTAATTTGCGATTGTAAGGTTGCTTTTTTATCGTATGAGAAAAGAAAAAATACTTTTTATTGGGAATCAAACTATCTACAGGAACTTCTTTAACCCCAAATAAAACATCACAATCCGAAACATCACTAACCACTTCGATTCCTAATTTTGTATAGGATTCATCTGGATAAATTCTGATATCTGAAGACTCAACAACAATTTGTGCCTGTGGATAGATCGATTTTATTTTTAGTAATTCCTCTGGAGAAAAAACAACCCTACGATCGGGCGGATTTTTTCTTTCCTTGATGATTCCGAATTTCATAATGTATTAATTTATGTACAAATGTAATTCTATCGAAATCGTTTTCAAAACATTTAGCAAATTAATAATAAAAGCAAATAACCTTAAAAACATTGTTAATATCTTATTTGAATTGAACAAGTATCCAATTGATGATTTTATATTTTTGTAAATTAACATTTATATTCAATGAAGAAGTTTATCAAACTACTCGCTATAACCTCCATCGCCGCATTATTCATTTTTTGGAATTACCACGATCATAAAGATTCTAAACACTCAAATGATTCAGAATTAACCTATGCGATTACGCCTCGTAAAGACTCATTACCGAAATTAACTGATACTTATCTTGCCGAAAAGAAAAGAAAAATCGAACATTTTGTTTCAAAAAATTGGTCCAGTGATTTTGAAAACGTAAGCTTTTTGGTGGCTCAAAATGGCCAAATCATTTATGAAAAGTACGAAGGTTATGCCGACAAAGAGAATAATGTTTTAAATTCTCCTGAAACGCCTTTGCATATTGCATCGGTAAGTAAAGTCATTACTGCCAGTGCCGTGTTAAAATTAATTGATGATAAGAAAATCAATTTAGACGACAAACTTACCTCCTATTTCAAAGGTTTTCCTTACGAAAAGGTAACCATCAAAACGTTGCTAAACCACCGAAGCGGAATTAGAAAATACGGCTATTTTGCTGATGACAAAGCCAATTGGGACCGAAAAAAAAACTTGACGAATCAAGATGTGTTGGATTTATTGATTACTAAAAAAATTCCGTTGGAATACAAAACCGATACCCACTTTAGTTATTGCAATACCAATTATGTGCTGCTGGCGCTGGTTATTGAAAAAGTAACGGGAATGAAATACAGCAAAGCCATTCAAAAAATGATCTTTGATCCACTTGGGATGAAAAACAGCTTTGTTTTTGATGAAGATACACCCAAAGAAAAGGCGACGCCTTCCTATAAATACAATTACGTCAAATATCCTTTTGACTTTTTAGATGCTATTTATGGCGACAAAAACATTTATACAACTCCTAGGGATTTATTAAAATTCAACTTAGCTGTAACCGCGCCTACTTTTATCAACAAAGATTTATTCAATCAAATCTATAAAGGATATAGTTATGAGAGTAAAGGTGAAAAAAATTATGGATTAGGCATACGTTTGCGTGAATGGGAAACAGGACAGAAATTTCATTACCACAACGGTTGGTGGCACGGCAACACCTCTAGTTACAACACGCTATTAAAAGAAAATGTTTTGATCATAGCGCTTTCAAATAAATACACCAAAAAAGCTTACCAAGTGAATAAATTAGCAGCTTTATTTGGAAACTATCCATTCGAACTAAAAGATAGCGACACCGAGTAGTTTTACATAAAAATTTTAACCAACAACTCATTCAATAAGTCCGAATGAGGCAAAGCGTTAGCACCTACTCCTTTGCTTTTCACATCAATATCTCTGAGCGCAGCGATGATGCCACTTACTTTTTTCATGGGATAATTTCGAATAGCAACATCGTAATCTTTCATAAAATAAGGATTAACACCCAATAATGCTCCTGCTACTTTAGGATCTTTGTTTTTTAGACCATGGTACTGCAACAACTGAGAAAAAAAGTTAAAAAGCATGGTAACGGTCACCACCATCGGATTGTCTTTTGGGTTTTGCGCAAAATGATGTGCAATTTTGTAGGCACGCAGTTGATCCCGATCTCCTATTGCTTTTTTTAGCTCAAAATTATTATAATCTTTACTAAAGCCGATATTCACTTCAATGTCTGAAGGTGTAATTATGTGTGATTTGGGTAAAATAATTTGAAGCTTGTCTAACTCGTTACTGATCTTCCCTAAATCGTTTCCTAAAAATTCAACCAACATGGCAGAGGCTTTGGGTTCTATACCATACCCCTTCCCAGATAGTATTCGTTGTATCCAAGTACCTACTTGGTTTTCATACATTTTTTTACTTTCAAATACTACACCGGTTTTCGAAAGTAGTTTGGTAAGTTTTTTACGTTTGTCGAGGGTTTTGTATTTGTAAGCAAAAACCAAAACAGTTGTTGACTGCGGATTTTCAGCATACCCTTCTAATTTATCAATTGTTTTGATTAAGTCTTGCGCTTCCTTAACGATGATCACTTGTTTATCAGCCATCATTGGGTAACGTTTGGCATTGGAAATGATATCATCAACGGTTACATCCCTTCCGTAAAGAACCATTTGATTGAACCCTTTTTCTTCTTCAGATAAAATATTTTTTTCAATGTATTCTGTCAACTTATCGATATAATAAGCCTCTTCACCCATAAGAAAATAAATAGGACTTATTTTACCCGATTTGATGTCATTGATAATTTTTAATACTTCATCCATTTTTTTAAAATATTTGAATCATGAATTTTAATTTTTAAATACATTTGTCAAATGCAGCAATTAAATTTTTCAAAATATTCATTTCGGTTCAAAAATAGTGAAAATAAAGTCTTAATCTTTGATGAAATTAGGAAAAAATTTATAATTCTTACACCTGAAGAATGGGTGCGACAACATGTGATTCATCACTTGTTATATGAACTCAACTACCCAAAATCACATATCAATGTCGAGAAATTAATTAAGATTAATGGTTTAACTAAACGATATGATGTGGTTGTTTTTCAGTCTAATGGAGAAATTTTGATTTTGATTGAATGCAAAGCCCCATCCATTGCAATATCTCAAGCGACCTTTGACCAAATAGCACGTTACAATCTGGTTTTGCATGCTAATTTTTTAATGGTAACCAATGGTCTAAATCATTACTTTTGTCAAATGGATTTTAAAAATGAAAAGTATTTGTTTTTAAAAGATCTGCCAGCATACACTAACTTAAACGAAAATATCAACCAATGATTGACAATAAAATTGCAGTGGTCATTCTTAATTGGAATGGCGAAAAGCTATTGGAACAATTTTTACCCTCAATTATTTCATTTTCAGAGGAAGCTACGGTTTATGTAGCCGATAATGCATCTACCGATCATTCCATTGCTTTTATAAAATCAAACTTTCCGAATATAAAAATCATTGAAAACAAAGGAAATTATGGTTTTGCAAAAGGTTACAACGAAGCTTTAAAACAAGTAGAAGAACCGTATTATGCATTGGTGAATTCAGATATTGAAGTGACCCAAAATTGGTTACTTCCTATTCTTGAATTGTTTGAAAGTCAATCAAAAATAGCAATCATTCAACCCAAGATATTAGATTTCAAAAACAAGGAAAAGTTCGAATATGCAGGTGCCGCAGGTGGTTTTATTGACAAATATGGCTATCCTTATTGTAGAGGACGAATTTTTCATTCAATAGAAAAAGACAACGGACAATACAACGACGAATACCCTATATTTTGGGCCTCTGGAGCTTGTTTTTTCATCCGAAAAGATGTCTATCGTACATTGGAAGGTTTTGATGATTCCTTTTTTGCACACCAAGAAGAAATCGATTTGTGTTGGCGTGCTTTTAACAAAGGATACAAGGCTTTGTACTGCTCAAAATCAGTTGTCTATCATGTAGGAGGTGCCACCCTGAGTGAATTAAACCCGAAAAAGACATTTTTGAATTTCAGAAACTCTTTGTTCATGTTGACAAAAAATTTGCCAAAAAATAAGCTCTATGGCATTCTATTTACTCGAATGTTGCTAGACGGAGTGGCGGGAATTAAATATTTATTGGAAGGAAAAAATTCACATTGTTTCGCCATTATCAAAGCCCATTTTGCATTCTATTCCAATTTTCGAAAATACCTTTCTAAAAGAGGACTGGTACAGAAAAGCAAGTATTACCAAGAAAAAAATATTGTATACCGTTTTTTTATTCAAAAAAAGACTGTTTTTTAATGGATCTTTAACAATACTTTACAGAAATATTTCGTTATTCTAATGAAATTAGTTTAATTTTGCAACTCAATCCCCAATCTACTAATCAATTAAGGTATGAAAAAATCAATTTTATTATTATCAGTTGTCGCAATTACATTGACATCTTGTGGTACAAAAAAGAAAATAGCAGATTTAGAGGCTAAAAATAAAGAATGTCAAGATTTACTTAATTCTACTACGGTAAAATTAAACATGTGTTTGACTGAAAAAGAATCTTTAGCGCAACAAAATGAATATTTGAAAAAAAATAATTCTGAGTTACTCAGCAATGTGGGGAACATGACCACATTATCCGCTCAAGGTGCACAAAATATTGAAAAAGCGCTTGAGACAATCAAAGAGAAAGATTTAAAAATAAACAGAATGCAAGATGCTTTAACCAAAAAAGACAGTGTTACGTTAGCTTTGGTTACGAGTTTAAAAAGTTCGGTGGGAATTTCTGACCCAGACATCGAGATCAATGTTGAAAAAGGAGTGGTATTTATATCAATTGCCGATAAATTATTATTCAAAAGCGGAAGTTACGTTGTAAGTGACCGAGCAAAAGAAGTTTTAGCTAAGGTAGCCAAAGTTGTAAACGACAAACCAACTTTTGAATGTATGGTAGAAGGTCACACTGACAACATTCCGTTTACAGGAAATGGCGTATTACTTGACAACTGGGATTTGAGTGTAAAACGTTCAACTGCAATTGTTCGTGTTTTAGTAAAAGATTTGAAAGTGAACCCAAAACAGTTGATTGCTGCGGGTCGTGGTGAATTTATTCCTTTAGTTGAAAACACAACTTCAGAAAATAGAGCTACCAATAGAAGAACAAGAATTGTCGTTTTACCTAAAATTGATGAATTCTATGAAATGATTGAAAAAGAAATGAAGAAATAAGCATTTCTTTCCTTGAATAAAAAAAACCGTCTCAAACTTGAGACGGTTTTTTTATTTTATGTAAATTCAAACTAATCTTATAAGATATCCAAACTTCCTTTTCCTTCTCGGATAACTTCGGGTTCATGTCCCGATAAATCAATAACAGTAGATGGTGTATTGTCACCATAACCACCATCAATAACCAAGTCGACCAAATGTTCCCATTTTTCAAATATCAATTCCGGATCTGTTGAATATTCCAATACTTCATCTTCATCATGAATAGAGGTTGAAACAATTGGATTGCCCAACATTTTTACTATTTCGATAATGATATCATTGTCGGGAACACGAATTCCAACTGTTTTCTTTTTTCTGAACTCCTTTGGTAAATCATTATTACCTGGCAAAATAAAGGTATAGGGACCCGGTAAGGCACGCTTTAAAATTTTAAAAGTCGACGTGTCAATTTGCTTAACATAATCAGATAAATTACTAAGATTACTGCAAATGAAAGAGAAATTAGCTTTCTCTAATTTGATGCCTTTTATTTTTGCAATGCGTTCCAAGGCTCTTGAATTGGTTATGTCACAACCCAATCCATAAACTGTATCGGTGGGATAAATGACCAAACCACCATTTCGAAGTACTTCTACCACTTTTTTAATAGCTGCTTCGCTGGGTTTGTTTTCGTATATTTTAATAAACTGGGCCATACTTATCCTATTATATCCAATTTAGCAAAACGCAACAACAATTTTTTGATCCCTCCTACTTCGAATTTGATTTCTGCTTTTTTGTCTGCACCCACTCCTTCAATATTAAGTACCTGACCTTTTCCAAATCGTTCGTGCATAACCAAATTTCCAATGACTAATTTATTATCAAACAAATTGGAATTTCCTGCATTTGAAGCAGCACCTACTGGTTTTAGTTTCCGAATGGTTGACGCTGCAATATCATCGGTCGGATTTACTTTGGGTGGCGTACCAGCAATTGGTTTTGCCAAGCGTAACTTTGTTTTATCAATATCTCCAAAAACATCAATATCCATCATCGGTTTGTAACGATACCCGCCTGTTTCATTTGGGTTGATGTATTCTAAATATTGTCCGTCAATTTCTTCTATAAATCGGGAAGGCTCACTGTCACATAGTTTACCCCATCTGTATCTGGACTGCGCATAGGTCAAATAAGCTTGGTGTTCTGCACGAGTAAGCGCAACATAAAAGAGTCTTCGTTCTTCTTCAAGTTCACTTCGGGTATTCAAACTCATGGCACTCGGGAACAAATCTTCTTCCATACCCACTACAAAAACAGTGGGGAACTCCAACCCTTTAGCCAAATGGATCGTCATCAGTGCAACTCGATCATCATCTCCGGTATCATTATCAAGATCGGTTGCCAACGCTACATCTTCCATGAATTCAGACAAGGCTCCTCTGGCGCCATCAATCTCTTTTTGACCTTCAATAAAATCCTTGATACCTCCCATCAAAACCTCAATGTTTTCAATACGAGCAATTCCCTCTGGGGTACCGTCTTTTTTCAACTCTTGTACCAATCCTGTTTTTTTGGCAACATGTTCGGTTAAATAAAATGCGTCTTGCGTTTCATTGATGACTTGGAAACTTTTGATCATGGTGACAAAATCTTGAATTTTTGATTTTGTACCCGAATTCAATTTGAGATCTATTTTGTCAATCACTTCCATGACTTCAAAAATAGATCGCTTGTAATGATTGGCAGCAACGGTCAATTTTTCAATAGTCGTATCGCCAATTCCTCTAGCAGGATAATTTATCACACGAATCAACGCCTCCTCGTCTTTAGGATTGATTACTAATCGAAGGTAACCCAAAACATCTTTAATTTCTTTTCGTTGGTAAAAAGAAAGCCCACCATAAATTCGATACGGAATATCTCGTTTACGCAGCGCATCTTCCATAGATCTGGATTGCGCATTGGTACGATACAGAATAGCAAAATCACCATTCATCATTTGATTTCGCATCTTCTCTTCAAAAATAGTAGCTGCTACAAATCGTCCTTCTTCACCATCGGTTACACTTCGGTGGATTTTTATTTTGGGTCCAAAATCATTGGCCGTCCAAACTACTTTTTCAAGTTTTGTTTTGTTTTTATCAATAATCGAATTGGCTGCTTCAACAATGTTTTTTGTCGAACGGTAATTTTGTTCCAATCGATACGTTTTCACATTTTCATAATCTTTTTGAAAATTCAGAATGTTATTGATGTTCGCTCCACGGAATGCGTAGATACTTTGTGCATCATCACCTACCACACAGATGTTTTGAAATCGGTCTGACAAAGCTCTCACAATTAAATATTGCGAGTGATTGGTATCTTGGTACTCATCTACCAATATGTATCGAAAACGATCTTGGTACTTGGCCAAAACTTCCGGAAAACGATTCAATAATTCGTTGGTTTTTAATAGTAAATCATCAAAGTCCATCGCGCCTGCTTTAAAGCATCTTTCTACATAATTGGCATATACTTCCCCAAGTCGAGGTTTCTTGCTCATCGCATCCTGCTCTTGTAATTCGGGATTGTTCAGATAGGCTTTAACCGTTATCAAGGAATTTTTGTAGGATGAAATACGACTCAATACTTGTTTTGGTTTGTAAATATCTTTGTCCAATTGCATTTCTTTGATAATGGACGAGATCAAACGCAATGCGTCTTGGGTATCGTAAATGGTAAAATTGGTTGGGTAACCCAATTTATCGGCTTCACTTCGAAGTATTCTTGCAAATACTGAGTGAAAAGTTCCCATCCAAAGATTTTTTGCTTCATTTGTTCCTACAATATCGGCAATTCTCTTTTTCATTTCTCGAGCCGCTTTATTGGTAAAAGTCAAAGCAAGAATAGAAAATGCATCCACGCCCAAACTCATCAAGTAAGCAATTCTTATGGTCAAAACCCTCGTTTTACCCGACCCGGCACCTGCAATGATAATCATTGGCCCATCTTTTTGTAAAACAGGTTCTTGTTGTGCCTCGTTAAGTTGGCTGATGTATTTTTGCATGGTATTCTTTAAAAAAAATGATGGAAGACAAAAATAGGCTTAGTTATGCTGAATTACAATTTATTTCTATTGGATTTATTAACTAAAATCATAAATTTGTTAGCTCATAATAAAAACAGTGCAACATGATCAATTTAGATGAAATTTTAGAGGTTCTTTTATATATACTTCCAGCTGCAATAACTGGAGCCATTGCATTTAATTTCTTCAAAAGTTTTTTAGCTAATGAAGAAAAAAGAAGACGATATTCGTTAATGAAAGAAAATCAGAAACAAGCGTTACCTATCCGACTTCAAGCATACGAACGATTGACTTTGTTTTTAGAACGCATCAATCCAGCTAAATTATTGGTTCGAATTGCACCATTAAGCAACGAAAAACTTGATTATTGCAACTTGTTAATTCAACACATCGAACAAGAATTTGATCACAACATAGCGCAGCAAATCTATATTTCGGATGCTACATGGACGATCATTTTGACAGCAAAAAACACTACGATTCAAATCATCAGACAGCATACTGCAAATACATCAGTTTCCGACGCACAATCGCTTAGAGAAGCGATATTAAATAGTTTGGCTACCAGTGATGCGCCGAGTAATTTTGCCTTAAGCTTTTTGAAAAAAGAAGTAGCAGATACGATTTAGACGCTTACTTTTCTTCTAACAACTTTTGCAATTGATTTTTTTCAGCAGTTGAAAAAGTGGCATCTAGTACCTTCAGTCGATTTTTTATCGATTCGTCTTTGATTAATTTTCGCAAAGTATTTCGAGCATAACTGCTTACTTGCCATCTAAAATGCTGTGTTGCCTGTACTAAATTAACCAACACTAGATCATCGATTGCGTCTAATTGCAAACAATATTCAAACGCATTCATTCGGACAGAACTTTCAAAATCGTTGGAAGTATAATGCACCAACTCTTGATGGGACTGAGCATCAGCCTTATGTGAAATTTCTATTAAATACAAGTGAAGTATGCGAAGGTTTTTATCATTATTACCCGTCCAATTTGAGGATCGATTCAAATAGACATCTTGTTGATCTGGAAAAGAAACAAACAAATGGGTCAAAGCAATTTCTTTTATTTCATTGGATGAATCCTCTAATAGCGATTCATACTCGCGCTTAAATTCTTCAGGAACATTTGTAAATGAATTTGCAACCGCCAATCGAACTTTGATGTTGTTCGTTTGCAATGCTGCTATTAATAACGCTCTTTTTTCGTCAAACGGAACCGAACGTAATTGATTAACTATTTCAACTTTTATGGGATAATAACAATTGGATTGAAGTAGTTCGAGGTATTTTTGAAAACGCTCGTTTTGGGGTATGTTTTTCGACTTCTGAATGTCAAAAAGTTGTTGGATGAATGCATTTTTCTTTAATAAGCTAGTTGCTTGAACCGTGGGGAATTTTGGGTTTTCCAACCAGTCTTTTTGAAACCTTTCTACATCAAAATCGGCAACTTTAGAAACCTCGGCTAAAAAGTCTTTGGTTTCCACATTTTTAAATTGATATTTCTTCAAATATCTCTTGACTGCCGTATGAAATTTATTTTCACCCATTTCTTCCCGAAGTGCGTGCAATGCCCAAGCTCCTTTTTGGTAAAAAGTCAAGGAAGAGGCTTTTTCGTTTAGAATGGGAATGGAATCGTTTTTCTCGGCATTTCGCAATTGCAATGAATTATGATACAGCGCATTGTAAAAATAATCTTCTCCAAATACTTCACGCTCAGCCAATAATGCAAAATACGTTGCAAATCCTTCTTGAAGCCAATGGTGTTTTCCTTCTTTTGCTGTGACAAGATCTCCAAACCATTGATGTGCCAATTCGTGTGCGTTCACATTGATGTAATTTCGATCATTGAATCCAGATGCATCCACAAAATAATCCTGAGCAAAAATGGTAGAGGTTGTGTTTTCCATCCCTCCATAAAGAAAATCTCGAACTGGAATTTGCCTGTACACTTTCCATGGATAGTTCACCCCTATTTCTTTTTCTAAATAATTAAAAATGGCATCCGAACTTTTATAAGTGTAATCGTATTGATTTTCGCATTCAGCTAAATAATAATTTTCTAAAAGTACGCCAGATGGAGATACCATCGTTTTTTTACTATAATTTCCAATGGCCAACATGACCAAATAAGATGACATGGGTTGCTTCATTTCGTAGGAATTGGAAATATTTTCAACACCAAGTCCCATTTGCCTGAATCGGGTACTCTTTTTAAGAATTCCATTGGATATTATGGTCGGTTCTTGTGTTAATGGATGGTCAATATTATACGAATAATGAACGGTCAAATTAAATTTTAGTTTTTCATTCACATCATCAAAACTCGGCAACCAATGACTTGTGTATTTTCCTTGTCCTTGCGTCCAAATCTGGGTTTCAGACCCTATCTTCACAAAATAAAGCGTTTGCTTTGGGTAGGCAACATAATCAAACTGCACGGTGTTCATCCCTTTTTTATATCCTTCATATAATAGAATTTGCTTTCCGTTATTGCCGAATTCAACCGATTTGCCATTGAGGGTAAGGTGAGTGATTTGCATCTTTTTGGCATCCAATTTAATGGTATCGATGACTTTCGAGACTTTAAATTTAAAATTGCAGTTTCCAGCCACAGACTTATCGACTTCGTTTGGATACACAGCAGCATCCAGTTGAATGAAGTCTACCTCTTTGATTTGCTGACCAAAAGCGATGCAAGTAAGAAAGAAAAAAACTAAATATTTCATGTTGATTCGTTATGAAACAAATATACGTAGAGTTTTTGAAAAGATGGATTTTCAAAATTCCGAATTTAAACTTACCTTCGCTTTGAATATGTCAAAAATATGAACCCTTTACAAACATCCATAGAGTATTTAAAAGGTATTGGTCCTTCTCGAGGTGAATTGCTTCGGAAAGAACTTCATATTCATTGCTATGCAGATTTATTGCATTTTTTTCCAAATCGATACATTGACCGAACTCGATATTACAAGATCAACGAACTTGTAAATACGTCTGCTGAAGTCCAAATAGTTGGAAAAATTCTTCATGTTAAAACCGTCGAATTTGGAAAAAATCAAAAACGCTTGGTTGCCACATTTATGGATGAAACGGGGCAAATGGAACTGGTATGGTTTCAAGGAATCAAATGGATTAGGGAAAACATAAAGCTTAATGAAGTGTATGTTATTTTTGGAAAAGTAACGTCTTTCAATCACACGTTCAACATGGCGCATCCAGAGATGGATTTGATTGAAGAGCACAAAAAAAGTTTGCAAAGTGCAATGCAACCCATTTATCCGAGCACCGAAAAGTTGACCCAACGTGGTATTACAAATAAAGTAATCAACAAGGCTATGCAGCAATTATTTGTTGAAACCCACAGTCTATTTGGAGAAACATTACCGCTGTATTTGCTGGATCAGTTAAAACTCATATCCAAAAAAGACGCTTTATTGAACATCCATTTTCCAAAAAGTGCCGACTTGTTAGCTAAAGCTCAATTTAGATTAAAGTTTGAGGAATTGTTCTTTATTCAATTGCAATTAATTACCAAAAATTTAATTCGGAAGCACAAAATTCAAGGTCATCCTTTTAAAGTGATTGGTGATCATTTCAATGATTTTTACACCAACCACCTCCCCTTTGAACTCACCAATGCACAAAAAAAAGTGCTGAAAGAAATCAGAAACGACATGGGTAGCCATGCGCAAATGAATCGGTTGCTTCAAGGCGATGTAGGTTCAGGAAAAACAATCGTGGCATTGATGGCGATGCTCATAGCAAAAGACAATGGATTTCAGAGTTGCTTGATGGCACCAACAGAAATATTGGCCAACCAACATTTCATGGGATTATCAGAATTAGCTAACCAACTGAATATAAACATTAAAATACTTACTGGCTCAACTAAAACTTCAGAAAGAAATACGATTCACGAAGCTCTTGAAAATGGTAGTTTAGACATCCTTATTGGCACCCATGCCCTTTTAGAAGACAAAGTGAAATTCAAAAATTTAGGGCTTGCCATCATAGATGAGCAGCATCGTTTTGGGGTAGAACAAAGAAGCAAACTTTGGAAGAAAAATGAGATTCCGCCTCATGTATTAGTCATGACAGCAACTCCTATTCCGCGTACGTTAGCCATGAGTTTGTATGGTGATTTGGATATTTCTGTCATCGATGAATTGCCGCCTGGAAGAAAACCAATTCAAACAGTGCATCGTTTTGATTCCAATCGTTTAAAAGTATGGAAATTCATTCGAGATGAGATAGAAAAAGGCCGTCAAGTATACATTGTTTATCCACTAATCAACGAAAGCCAAACGCAAGATTACAAAGATTTGATGGATGGTTATGAGAGCATTTCTCGCGACTTTCCATTGCCAAAATACAGCATATCCATTGTTCACGGACAAATGAAACCGGCAGATAAAGATGCCGAAATGCAACGCTTTGTAGCTGGTAAAACAAATATAATGGTTGCCACTACGGTGATTGAGGTGGGTGTAAACGTTCCGAATGCCAGTGTCATGATTATAGAAAGTGCCGAACGATTTGGTTTGTCACAATTACATCAATTGCGAGGCAGAGTCGGACGTGGAGCCGAACAAAGTTATTGTATTTTGATGACCAGCCATAAATTGGGTAACGACAGTAAAACCCGAATTGAAACCATGTGCTCTACAAATGACGGATTTGAAATCGCTGAAGTGGATCTGAAATTACGTGGGCCTGGAGACATCATGGGCAAACAACAGAGCGGCGTTCTGAATCTTCAAATTGCTGATTTAGTTAAGGATCGGGACATCTTAATGTTGGCTCGCGAACACGCTTTGAAATTATTAAAAAAAGATGCCTCCATGCAGTTACCCGAACATCAAAAATTGAAAGAAGTGTTTATCGAAATGAGTAAAAAGAAAAATATTTGGAATTATATAAGTTAATAAAATGATACAATACAACCCAAAAGAATGGATTACCTTTATATTTAGATTTCACAAATCGGATACGTTTCGAAAATTACTACCGATGATGGTTTTTATCGGAATCTATTCTGGAATTATTGCCTATTTAGAACTTGAATATTGGAAATTATCCGATGATAGTCACCTCAAAAACATCACCATCATGCACGGAATGTTAGGTTTTGTGATATCATTATTATTAGCCTATCGAACCAATACGGCATACGATCGCTGGTGGGAAGGTAGAAAATTATGGGGAAGCCTCGTAAACAATAGCCGCAATCTTGCGCTTAAACTTTCCAGTTTATTGCAAGAAGAGAATGATCGAAATTATTTCAAGAAATTAATTCCTACCTATGCTTCGGTGTTACAAAAACACTTAAGCAATGATGAAACTGCAATGGTGCTTTTTGACGGACTTGACTTACAGATTGATCACCACAAACACCGACCAAATCAAGTAGCAAAAATTCTATTTCAGAAGGCTAATGACTTGTACAGATCAAATAAAATATCGGGCGAACAATTGCTTTATTTGAATTTAGAACTACAATCATTTACAGAAATATGTGGAGCTTGCGAACGAATCAAAAACACCCCTATTCCCTACTCTTACAGTGCTTTTATCAAAAAGTTCATCTTTTTCTATGTGATGACGCTTCCTTTTGGATATGTATTTAGTTTAGGATATATTACGATTCCAGTCGTAATTTTCATCTTTTATGTACTTGCCAGTTTAGAACTCATCGCAGAAGAAATTGAAGATCCTTTTGGTAGTGATGAAAATGATTTGCCGACACAAAAAATAGCCGCAAACATTAAAAAACACGTTGAAGAAATTTTATAATTACACACATTTTTAAATTGCAGTAATTAGACATAAACTAGATAATTTTCATGATTGATCAACTTCTAACATCCGAAATTCAGTCTTATATCTCGCAACATGTGGGAACAAAATCTAGTGCCCTAGCCTTTCAAAAAAATCCCTTCCCAATTATTGATTTTAAACTGATCATCAACCAAATAGAAGCCAAAACCAAAGCACAAGACAAGCTTCCCACTTGGTTCAAAACACCTGGTATTATCTACCCAAGTAAAGTTTCGGTCGAACAAACCTCTTCAGAAACTACCGCCCAATACAAAGCATCACTTGTTTCTGGGAATTCCCTATTTGATGCCACGGGTGGATTTGGAATCGATGCTTATTATTTTGCAAAAAACGTACAGAAAGTTGTGCATTGCGAACTAAATCATGAATTATCAGAAGTTGTTCAACATAATTTTAAAACATTACAATGCAACTCTATTGAATGCATGGCAGGAGATAGCAGCGAAATATTAAAAGACTTAAACCAACCATTTGATCATATTTACATCGACCCATCTAGACGAAATGATCAAAAAGGTAAAGTATTCATGTTACAAGATTGTTTGCCGAATGTACCTGAATTACAAGACTTTTATTTCAACTATACGGATCAAATCCTGATCAAAACTGCTCCGATATTAGACATTACTTCTGGACTAACCGAATTGAAAAATGTAAAAAACATTCATATTGTAGCCGTTGACAACGAAGTAAAAGAGCTTTTGTGGGAGATCGAAAAAAACTATTCCGATTCGATCACGATCAAGACGATTCACTTCCACAAAAACAAAAAAGAAGAATTTGAATTTCAGCGAAACAACCCAGTAACGGTGAACTATGCTGCTCCCGATAAATTTCTTTTTGAACCGAACAGTGCCCTTATGAAGTCGGGCGGATTTAATGAAGTGGCACATCATTTTAAGTTGAACAAATTACACACACATTCGCATCTTTATTCGGCTTGTGAACCAATTGAATTTCCGGGTAGAGTATTTGAAATCATTCAAAACATCCCCTATTCGAAAAACGAAATGAAAACGCATTTGCAAAATACGAATGCAAATATTACCACCCGTAATTTCCCAGAATCTGTTGATACCATTCGTAAAAAATGGAAAATTAAAGAAGGAGGAACCTCCTATTGTTTTTTTACAACAGATAAAAATGACAATAAAATAGTGTTAATTTGCAAAAAAATATAAATACCCCAAAATATGAAAGCTTTCTCTTTTTTACTTTTATTGATGACCCAATTTGTTTTTTCTCAAATGGATTGCGATTACAGTACAAATGTAACAGATAGTTTAGGTACCTATAAATCCACGAATAGTTTTATCATCCATGAAAAAATATTTGGTGGTAACAGTAATTATATGTTCTTTTCGTTGGTAAAATCAGATGATATGCCGTCTCTAAATCTGCAGATGATTGAAAAAAGCAACGAGTTTATCAAAGCGTATTGTTTTGATAAAAACTCTAAAATACATTTTCAATTAGAAAACGGAAAATTAGTTACCTTGATTCACATTGATAATGAAGATTGCGGATCGTCTTTACGTGATGAAAAAGGATTCAACAATCGAATTACTACAGGTTACTTTTTGTTCATGAAAGACAGTTATGAAGAATTAAAGAAATCGCCTATTTCGTTGATGCGAATTAAATACACAACCGAAACAGTAGATTACATCATTCGAAAAGAATTTAAATCCGAATTAGATGCGAAAACTTATCGTCCGAGTCACTATTTTTTGGATTACCTAAAATGTATTGAATAAGACTAATTACAATCCCAAATAAAGTTCGCTAAGGGCGTTTTACTGCTGTTGCGAAGGTTGTAATGCCACCATTCAGAGTCGAAAGAATTGAAATTATGTTTCAGCATTATTTTTTTTAGAAAAAGTCTGTTTTTTAATACTGAATTAGGTAATTTTTGATAAAAATGACTTGCTTCTGGCCCGAAAAAATCAAAAGAAGTTCCCATATCAAGTTCGACGTTATTCTTATCGACCAACGTAATATCTACAGCTCCTCCTCTATTGTGAATGGATCCTTTTTTGGGGTCTGCCACATATTCTGGGTCAGATATTATTTTCCACATTTTTTTCTGCACATCCAAAGGACGGTAACAATCGTAAATTTTTATTCGATAGCCTTTGGTTTTAAACTCTTCATTAGCCAATAGTAAATTTTTTACGGTCTTGAAACGAAGAAAACAAGAAGGGCAATCATACACCTTCATCTTCAAAAAATTATCCGAAGTGGCATATTTCATATCCAACACAAAATCGGTGCTATATTGGTAAAGGTCCACAAAAACAGTATCATGAACGATTGGTTTGTTCTGAATGAGTTCTTGCGGAAGTTCTTCTGAACTCTCTACGATTGATTCATTTTCAGCAGTTGAAACGGCGGGAGCGCTTTTGATCGTTTTACAAGAGCCCAACAAGAAAAGAATACAAACAGTAAATAGTTGGATATATTTCATGTGAAAAATTTTATCGAATGTAGGAAATAATATGAAACAAAAAAACCTTCTTTTTCAAGAAGGTTTTTTGTGATCCCATCAGGATTCGAACCTGAGACCTACTGCTTAGAAGGCAGTTGCTCTATCCAGCTGAGCTATGAGACCCTAAAAGATATTTGTCGGGGTGGCAGGATTCGAACCTGCGGCCTCCTGCTCCCAAAGCAGGCGCGATAACCGGGCTACGCTACACCCCGAGGTGTAAATAAGCGGAGAGTAAGGGATTCGAACCCTTGGTACAGTTTCCCATACGCATGTTTAGCAAACATGTCCTTTCGGCCACTCAGGCAACTCTCCAAGCTCAATGAACGTATATCTTTTAAGCGGTTGCAAATGTATGATAACACATCAATATTTACAAGTATTTATGATGTTTTTTTTATTATTAATTAATTACCCTAATGAAAACCTTAAAAATCAAGAATATAGAAATAAATTACTTTTTCTTTTTAATATTGTCTACTCTAAAATGTAATATCATTAAAAAATAGTAAATTTGCAATACAAACAAACTTCAAAACTTATATTAAACTAGAATCATGACTAAAAAAATTGTTATCGTATCCGCTGCAAGAACTCCAATTGGAAGTTTCATGGGAGCACTTTCAACTGTACCTGCTACGCAATTGGGTGCAATTGCCATCAAAGGTGCCTTGGACAAAATTAATTTAGATCCAAAACTTGTAGACGAAGTGTTTATGGGAAATGTTGTACAAGCTGGTGTTGGACAAGCTCCTGCTCGTCAAGCAGCTATTTTTGCAGGTTTACCCGATTCAGTAATTTGTACAACGGTAAATAAAGTTTGTGCTTCTGGAATGAAATCGATCATGTTTGGTGCGCAAGCCATTTTGGCGGGTGATGCCGAAATTGTTGTGGCTGGTGGTATGGAAAACATGAGTATGATTCCGCATTATGTTCATTTAAGAAACGGGGTTAAATTTGGCCCAACTTCTATGATTGATGGCATGCAAAAAGACGGATTGGTTGATGCGTACGATCAAAATGCCATGGGAGTGAGTGCTGATTTATGCGCTAGTGAATATGGAATTTCTAGAGAAGACCAAGATGCATTTGCAATTCAATCGTATGAAAGATCTGCAACTGCTTCTAATTCAGGAAAATTCGAAGATGAAATTGTTCCTGTTACAATTCCGCAAAGAAAGGGAGATCCAATCATTGTTAGTAAAGATGAAGAATTTACCAATGTAAAAATGGATAAAATTGCTTCCCTGAATCCTGTTTTTACAAAAGACGGAACAGTAACTGCTGCCAATGCTTCTACCATTAATGATGGTGCTGCAGCTTTGGTCTTGATGTCGGAAGAAAAAGCTATTTCGTTAGGATTGACTCCGATTGCCTATATAAAAAGTTACGCAGATGCAGCTCAGGAACCAAAATGGTTCACTACTGCGCCAGCAAAAGCATTACCAAAAGCTTTAAACAAAGCTGGTCTTTCCATGGATGAAGTTGACTTTTTTGAGTTCAATGAGGCTTTTTCAGTAGTGGGATTGGCCAATGCAAAAATATTAGGATTGTCAAACGATAAAATAAATGTGAATGGCGGAGCGGTATCATTAGGTCACCCTCTAGGTTGTTCAGGAGCACGTATCGTGGTAACCTTAATCAACGTATTGAAACAAAATAATGCAAAAATTGGAGCAGCAGCCATTTGTAATGGAGGCGGTGGAGCCAGTGCTATTGTAATCGAAAAAATGTAATTCTATATATTTTGAGCTTGATGTTTGCCCTATGTAATTTATCTAATATTCCATTGCGAATAGAACCCAGTGATCGAAGTGAAATTGTTTCACAAGTACTGTTTGGGGAACATTTTAGCATCCTTGAAGTCGACAGACAATGGTCTAAAATTAAATTGCAATTTGATGACTACGAGGGTTGGATTGACTCAAAACAATACCAAAAAATTACAGAAGAGCAATTTGATAGATTATCAACTATTCCTATCGAACTTAATTCGGATCTGGTAGAATACATTTCGGCGCCTTCCAATTCATTAATACCTATTACTCTTGGAGCCAGCGTGTCGTTTCTTAACGATGCAGAGATCAATTTGAACGGATTGTTGTTTGAAGGATTAAAAGTGTCAGGAACGCATCCAAAATCGAATTTAATCCAAACTGCATTCATGTATTTGAACGCGCCTTATCTTTGGGGCGGACGAACACCTTTTGGTATCGACTGTTCTGGATTTACACAAATGGTTTATAAATTAAACGGTTATAAACTTCACCGAGATGCTGCACAACAAGCAACCCAAGGAGAAGTATTGAGTTTTATTGAAGAAAGTGAACCTGGTGATTTGGCCTTTTTTGACAATGAAGAAGGGAGCATCATTCATGTCGGAATCATGCTAGAAGATAATTATATTATTCATGCTAGCGGAAAAGTCCGAATTGATCGTTTGGATCACTTAGGGATTTACAATGCAGAAACCAACAGGCACACCCATCGATTACGTGTGATCAAAAAAATCATATAAAAAAAGTCTCCAAATAGGGAGACTTTTTTATTTTGTAGGATTGACTTAATATTACAATTTAGCTTTTAAAGCTTTGTATTCATCTGTCATATCTAATGCGTTGTATACGCTCAACAATAGTTTTTTCACTTCAACATTTGCTGGATCTAATTCCACAATTTTTTGCAAAGGTGGCAATGCTTTTCTGAAGTTTTTCTCTCTTTCTGCTTTTAAGAAATTGTATCTTTTTGTGTCTTTATCAGAAGTACCTAACTTGTTCATTTCTACTACATATTTTTCATCATCACGCAAAGTTAATTCCGTTAAGTTGATATAGGCATTGACATATTTTGGATCAATTTCGATTGCTTTTTTGTAATACTTTTCAGCATCGACAATATTACTTGCATTGGACTCGATCAAACCAAGGTTGAAAACCAATTCTGCATTGTTAGCATACGATTGCAAAGCTTCAGCTACAAGTTTGGTATAACCCTCTGCATCTTTTAATTTCTTTAATAAATCCAATTGACTGATTAACAAAGAAACATCTGTAGGGTTCGCTTTACGAGCATCTATTAAGGCTGTTTTAGCTTCTTCATTTTTACCTTTTTCAAGTAAAATCAAAGCGATATTTCTGTAGATCTCTCCTCTTTTAGAAGGAATTAATTCTTCTCTTGGTTTCTCGTATTGACCTGCTTTTATCATCAAATCTCTTTGAATAGCTGAAGTACCAAAATAATCTTCCGTATTCGTTGATTTATTAACTGCATAATACATCGTTCCTTCACCAGAATAATTGATTTGCTTCAACTCATTATAATAATTCAAGGCATCATCATAGTTTTGTGAGCTCACTGCGTAATTCGAAGCCATGTAAAGTTTGTCAGCATCTTTTTTATCTAATTTGTAAATAGAATACAATACAGTAGCTGTTTCTTTGTATTTTTTTTCTTTACTAAGACCATCAGCATAGTTCAAAAACATAGGTTTAAACGAAGTAATCGTTTCGTTGATATCATCCGTGTAAACTTTTTTACCTGATTTTACTTCAAATGCTAAAGTCGCATTTAATCCTGCTGCAAGTTGATCAATTGCTTCAGCAGAGATAAATTTATTTACTTGATCTGGCATAGGCGTTTTTCCTAAAGCAGAAATCTCAAGAATTGGCAACATTGATTTGTAAAAGTTAGTATACACTTTATCTGCTTCTTCTGTAGCCAATGTTTCTAATTTAGTAATATTGGATTTGTATAGATTTACATCTTCCAGGCTCGGAATTTCTTTTCCATAAATTTTCTTCAATGACTTAAGCTCATCTTTTTGAGCAAAAGTAGCAACAGAAACTAATAATGTACCTGCAATTATTATTTGTTTTACTTTCATTTTTATTGATTTTAATTATTTAAAAAGAGCCTTATCTGCAAGAATACAGACAAGGCTATGGATTATTATTTATTCGTCTGAATCATCATCGTCTGCATCGTCTTCCTCTTCGATGATTTCGTCATCGTCGTCATCGTCGTCGTCAGCTGAACCGTCATCTTCAAGTACTTCCAAAACAGGCTTCACTCTTTCAATAACAGAAGATTCGATTACGTTACCGTCTTCATCCACTTCTAGTTCTTCTTCATCGTCTTTCATAACCTTAGTTACAGCAGCGATTGAATCATTACCTTTGATATTGATCAGTTTCACCCCTTGAGTTGCTCTACCCATCACACGTAAGTCTTCTACAGCCATACGAATTGTCAAACCAGATTTGTTGATGATCATCAAATCATCTGCATCTGTAACAGAATTAATAGAAATTAATTTACCTGTTTTATCTGTGATATTCAATGTTTTCACACCTTTACCACCTCTGTTTGTAATTCTGTAATCATCCAAACTTGAACGTTTACCGTAACCGTTTTCTGACACAACCAAAATTTCACTGCTCATATCGTTTACAGTTACCATTCCAATTACTTCGTCTGACTCATCTTTTAATGAAATACCACGAACTCCAGAAGCTGTTCTTCCCATTGGACGCGTTTTAGTTTCTTCAAAACGAACCAATTTACCCGACTTCACTGCCATGATAATTTGGCTTTCACCATTTGTTAATTGAGCTCCTAATAATTCATCACCTTCTTTGATTGTGATTGCAGCAACTCCATTCACACGTGGTTTGGCATATTTCTCTAAAGATGTCTTTTTAACTTGACCCTTTTTAGTTACCATTACCAAGTTATGACTGTTGGTGTATTCTTTATCTTTCAGGTCTTGCGTACAAATGAAAGCTTTCACTTTATCGTCTGATTCAATATTGATCAAATTCTGTAAAGCTCTTCCTTTTGCGGTTTTACTTCCTTCTGGAATTTCATACACACGCATCCAATAACATTTTCCTTTTTGCGTAAAGAACATCATGTACTGATGGTTGGTTGCCACATACATATTCTCTAAGAAATCTTGATCTCTTGTACCTGCGCTTTTTTGACCAACTCCACCTCTATTTTGTGTTTTGTACTCTGTAAGATTTGTACGTTTGATGTAACCTGCATGAGAAATGGTAATCACCACATTATCATCCGCAATTAAATCTTCAATACTAACATCTCCACCTGAATATTCAATGACAGAACGACGTGCATCACCATATTTCTCTTTTACTTCAATCAATTCTTCTTTAATCAAAGCCATTCTCAATTCTTTGCTGGCAAGCAATTCTTTTAAGTGGTTGATTAATTTCATGATCTCATCATATTCTGCACGCAATTTATCTTGCTCTAATCCGGTCAATTGACGCAAACGCATTTCAACAATAGCTCTTGCTTGGATTTCAGATAATTTAAATCGCTCTATTAATTTAGCACGTGCTTCTTCTCCATCTTTCGAAGCTCTAATGATTTTAATTACTTCATCAATATTGTCTGAAGCAATAATCAATCCTTCTAATATGTGAGCTCTTTCTTCTGCTTTACGTAACTCAAATTGAGTTCTTCTTACAACTACGTCATGTCTGTGTTCAACAAAATAATGAATTAGATCTTTAACGTTCAACATTTGAGGTCTTCCTTTTACAAGTGCAATATTATTTACACTAAAAGAAGATTGTAGTTGTGTGTATTTATATAAGGTATTCAAAACTACATTTGGAACTGCATCACGTTTAAGTTCATAAACGATTCGCATTCCAGATCGATCCGACTCATCACGGATGTTTGAAATACCTTCAATTTTCTTTTCATTGATTAGATCCGCCGTTTTCTTAATCATTTCAGCCTTATTCACTTGATAAGGGATTTCTGAAACAACAATTACGTCTTTTCCATTCGCTTCTTCAAAACCAACTTTGGCACGAATCACGATTCGACCTCTACCTGTTTTAAATGCTTCACGAACACCTTCGTATCCGTAAATAACACCTCCCGTTGGAAAATCTGGAGCTTTGATATATGTGATTAACTCATCAATTTCAATGTCGTTGTTGTCTATGTAAGCCAATGTCCCATCTACTACCTCTGTAAGATTGTGAGGCGCCATGTTGGTCGCCATACCCACCGCAATTCCAGAAGCTCCATTGATCAATAGATTCGGAATTCGAGTAGGCATTACTTTAGGCTCGTACAATGTATCGTCAAAGTTCAATTGAAAATCAACTGTTTCTTTGTCAATATCTGCCATAATGTCTTCCGACATTTTTTTCATTCTAGCTTCTGTATAACGCATCGCAGCAGGGCTATCTCCATCGACAGAACCAAAGTTACCTTGACCGTCTACCAATAAATAACGTAAACTCCATTCTTGAGCCATACGAACCATGGCATCATAAACTGAGGTATCTCCATGTGGGTGGTACTTTCCTAATACTTCACCGACAATTCTTGCTGATTTCTTATGTGCTTTATTTGAAAAAACTCCTAAATCATACATTCCGTATAGTACTCTTCGATGCACAGGCTTTAAACCATCACGTACATCTGGCAATGCTCTTGAAACAATTACAGACATCGAATAATCGATGTAAGATGATTTCATTTCGTCTTCAATGTTAATAGGAATTAACTTTTCTCCGTCAGACATAGTTATAAATTTTATATAAATTAATTTTTTGTTCTAACGCGCAAGATACGATTAATAAGTAATTTTTAAAGCGTTTTTGCTCACATATTTCAATGATTTATTAACAAAATACCCCCTGGGAATAGTTAATAAAAAGCAAGTCCATTACTTTTATTATTGGGATATTTTTCGTCTATTAGCATCTAGACGAATCCAATTCGGAATGGTTTTTGACACTGCCCTTTTCGGGATTAAAATTTAGCAATAAATAAAAAAATATGGATGATAATTTTTCACCTAGAGTTAAGGATGTAATTACCTATAGCAAAGAAGAAGCATTGCGATTAGGTCATGATTTCATTGGAACTGAACATCTTATGCTTGGAATTCTTCGTGACGGTAATGGAAAAGCAATTACAATATTGAATAGCTTATCAATTGATCTGGACTATTTGAGACGTAAGGTTGAAATATTAAGTCCTCCAAATCCGAATGTTGATACTGCCATTGACAAACGAAATTTACAACTAACACGACAAGCAGAAAGAGCTTTAAAGACTACTTTTCTAGAAGCAAAAGTATTTCAAAGTTCCTCAATTAGTACCGCGCATCTTTTGCTTTGCATTTTGAGAAATGAAAGCGACCCTACTACAAAGCTTTTAAATAAAATGAAAGTGGACTACGATACCGCAAAAGAACAATATTTAGATATGACACCCAAAGAAGAAGATTTTATCGAAAATTTACCTAAAAATGAATCATTTAATGATGACTTAGGACAAGATGATGTGTCAAAAAATGATACGTTCAACTCCCCTACGAATAAATCGAATAAAAAATCGAAAACACCGGTTTTGGATAATTTTGGTAGAGATTTAACCGAAATGGCCGAAGAAGGAAAACTCGATCCTGTAGTTGGTCGTGAAAAAGAAATTGAACGCGTCTCTCAGATATTAAGTAGAAGAAAAAAGAACAATCCTCTTTTAATTGGTGAGCCAGGAGTTGGAAAATCAGCCATAGCTGAAGGTTTAGCTTTGCGTATCATTCAGAAAAAGGTATCCAGAATATTGTTCAACAAACGTGTGGTAACTTTGGATTTAGCCAGCTTAGTTGCCGGAACCAAATACCGTGGTCAGTTTGAAGAACGTATGAAAGCTGTCATGAATGAATTGGAAAAAAATGATGACATCATTCTTTTTATCGACGAAATTCACACCATAGTTGGTGCCGGTGGTGCTACTGGTTCACTAGATGCTTCCAACATGTTTAAACCTGCCTTAGCAAGAGGAGAAATACAATGTATTGGTGCTACCACCTTAGACGAGTACAGACAATACATTGAAAAAGATGGTGCGCTTGAACGACGTTTTCAAAAAGTAATTGTTGAACCGACCAACGTTGAAGAAACCATTACAATCCTAAACAACATCAAGAACAAATACGAAGATCATCACAATGTGATTTACTCTCCTGAAGCGATTGAAGCGTGTGTAAAATTAACCGACCGTTACATGTCGGATCGATTTTTACCAGACAAGGCGATTGATGCATTGGATGAAGCAGGTTCTAGAGTTCATATCACAAACATTGAGGTTCCGAAACAAATTCTTGATTTGGAACGCCAATTGGAAGACGTCAGAGAAAACAAGAATGCAGTCGTAAAAAGACAAAAATATGAAGAAGCTGCAAAACTGAGAGATGACGAAAAGAAAATAGAAAAAGACCTTGCGATTGCGCAAGAAAAATGGGAAGAAGATTCTAAAAACAACCGCATTATTGTCACAGAAGACAATGTGGCGGATGTGGTTTCGATGATGACTGGAATTCCTGTTAATAGAATTGCACAAACTGAAAGCAACAAATTGGCCCAATTACCCGAACTTATCAAAGGAAAAGTAGTGGGGCAAAACGAAGCGGTGGTTAAAGTTGCACGTTCAATTCAACGCAACAGAGCTGGCTTAAAGGATCCAAACAGACCGATTGGTTCGTTTATCTTTTTAGGTCAAACAGGAGTTGGAAAAACACAATTAGCAAAAGTTATTGCACGTGAATTATTTGATTCTGAAGATGCGTTGATTCGTATTGACATGAGTGAATACATGGAAAAATTTGCTATCTCTAGACTAATTGGTGCCCCTCCCGGATATGTAGGTTATGAAGAAGGTGGACAGTTGACAGAAAAAGTAAGAAGAAAACCTTATTGTGTGGTCTTATTAGATGAGATTGAAAAAGCCCATCCCGATGTATTCAACATGATGTTGCAAGTATTGGACGATGGCTATTTAACAGATAGTTTAGGTCGAAAAATTGATTTTAAGAACACCATCATCATCATGACTTCCAATGTGGGTGCCCGACAACTAAAAGACTTTGGTCAAGGAGTTGGATTTGGAACCGCAGCTCGAGTTGCTAATGCAGATGATAATTCGAAGAGTGTAATTGAGAATGCATTAAAGAAAACTTTTGCGCCTGAATTTTTAAACAGAATCGATGATGTAATTGTCTTCAATGCCTTAGAAAAAGAAGACATCAATGTGATCATCGAAATTGAATTGCAAAAATTATATGGACGTATCAAAAACCTAGGTTATACCCTTTTATTATCTGATACAGCAAAATCATTTATTGCCGACAAAGGATTTGACAAACAATTTGGAGCCCGACCTTTAAAACGAGCCATTCAAAAATATGTAGAAGATGCCTTAGCAGAAGAAATAATTACTTCTAAAATAACTGCTGGTGATGAAATCTTCATGGATATTGCAGAAGGTGCTGAAGAATTAAATGTAACCATTCAAAAAGCTGAAGAGCCTACAAAATAAGTTTCGGCCTATTCCATACCCACCACTATTAATAGAAAAATAATATTAATAGTGGTTTTTCATTTTAAAAAAAGTAGTACTTTCGAAACCTATTTTAATTCATAAACATGCCACAAAACAAAATCATTTTAGGCTCAGAAGAATGGTGTTCTTTCCCAGATTTAGGGATTCCAGCGATCAAAGCTCGTGTCGATTCAGGAGCTAAAACATCTGCTTTACATGCAATAAATATTGTTCCTTTCACAAAAAACGACACAAATTGGGTCAAGTTTGACATCAATCCGATTCAAAACAACCTAAAAACAGTCAAGCATTGTGAGGCATTATTAATTGATAAACGAATTGTAAAAAGTTCAAGTGGATATAGAGAACAACGCTTTGTCATCCAAACAACCATAACTATTGGTGACACCAACTGGACAATCGAAATGACTCTTACCAATCGTGACTCCATGGGATTCCGTATGCTTTTGGGACGTGAAGCTATGAGTGGAAGAATTTTAGTAGATCCGGAACAAAAATACCTACTTGGAGAACCAACAACCGAAAAATTAAAGCAAATTTACGTATCCGAAACGGATCAAAAAGTTGGGTTACGTATTGGATTGCTCGCAAGTAATCCCGAATTATACAGCAACAAACGAATCATGGAAGCCGGCACCATGCGTGGACATCAAATGGAATTTCTAAACATCAAAGAATGTTACATGAAATTAGATGCTGACACACCCGAAATTCATTACCGAGGCGGAAGAATATTAGATAAATTTGATGCCATTATTCCAAGAATTAGACCCAGCATTACATTTTATGGTTGTGCATTAACAAGACAATTTGAGGCATTAAAAGTATATTGTTTGAACTCTGCTGCCGCGATCACACAATCTCGAGATAAATTATATTCATTGCAGTTGTTATTAAATCATGGAGTTGATATCCCAACGACGGGATTTGCAAATTCACCTTTAGATACGGATGATTTGATTAAAATGGTGGGAGGTTCTCCTCTTATCGTAAAATTATTAGAAGGTACACAAGGAAAAGGTGTGGTACTTGCAGAAACTAAAAAAGCAGCCGAATCTGTAATTAATGCTTTCAAAAGCTTGAATGCCAATATTTTAGTTCAAGAATTTATTAAAGAAGCCAACGGTAAAGATTTACGTCTTTTTGTAATTGACGGAAAAGTAGTTGCTGCCATTCAAAGAGTTGCCTTACCAGGTGAATTCAGAGCAAACATTCATCTAGGAGGAACGGCATCGATCATCAAACCAACTGCAGAAGAACGTAGAATAGCCATTAAGGCGGCAAAAGCAATGGATTTGAAAGTGGCCGGTGTCGATATCATTCGATCTTCCAAAGGACCTTTATTACTCGAAGTAAATTCGTCACCTGGGTTGGAAGGAATTGAAACAGCAACCAATCAAGATATTGCAGGCGAAATGATCAGAGCAATTGAAAAGAATTTCAAATGGTAAAATAAAAAAAGTGCTTAACATGTTAAGCACTTTTTTTTATTCTTCGTCAATCATAAAACTATCTAGAAATTCAACCGAATTTTGAATGTCATAGTGTAGGATTCGATCCTCTGTAACCAAAGGAACTGTTTCTCTAAACGACATCAAAAACATTTCGATAAACTCACTAGATTTCAAAGGTTTTCTGAATTCAATTGCTTGAGAAGCGTTCATTAATTCAATCGCTAATATTCGTTGTAAATTTTCAACTATTTTGAAACATTTGGTAGCTGCATTGGCTCCCATACTCACATGATCTTCTTGGCCATTTGACGAAACAATACTATCGACACTTGCAGGTGATGCCAATTGTTTGTTCTGACTTGCAATACTAGCAGCTGTATATTGCGGAATCATAAATCCGGAATTTAATCCTGGATTATTTACTAAAAAAGCAGGTAAATTACGTGTCCCTGATATCAATTGATAGGTTCTTCTTTCTGAAATACTTCCTAATTCAGACAATGCAATGGCTAAAAAGTCGAGTGCAATGGCCAAAGGTTGCCCATGAAAATTCCCTCCTGAAATAATCAAATCACTTGCTTCAAATATGTTGGGATTATCCGTAACGGAATTGATCTCGGTTTTGAATACTTTCTTTACATACTCAATGGCATCTTTTGACGCTCCATGCACTTGGGGTATACAACGAAATGAATAAGGATCTTGAACATGTTGCTTTTCCTGCTCAATGATTTCACTACCTTCCAAAAAACCTTTGACTCTTTTAGCGGTTGCCAACTGTCCTTTATGAGGTCTCACAAAATGAATGAGTTCGTTAAACGGCTCCAATCTCCCGTCAAATCCTTCAAGCGAAACGGCAGAAATCAAATCGGCAAAATAAGACAATTTGAGAGATTTTATGATCATATAACATCCGTAGGCGCTCATGAATTGCGTCCCATTAAGCAAGGCCAATCCTTCTTTGGATTGTAAAACGATCGGACTCCAATGATACTTTTCTAAAACAACTTTTGATGCCACTTTCTTACCTTCAAAATAAACCTCTCCCTCTCCTAGCAAAGGCAAAGAAAGATGGGCCAAAGGAGCCAAATCACCACTTGCTCCCAATGAGCCTTGGGTATAAATTACAGGTAAAATATCATGATTGTAAAAATCAACCAAGCGCTCAACCGTTTGTAATTGAACACCCGAATGGCCATAACTAAGCGATTGGATTTTTAAAAAAAGCATTATTTTGACAACCTCTTGGGGTACTTCATCACCCGTCCCGCAAGCATGTGATTTCACTAAGTTTTCTTGTAGTTTTGATAAATTATCAGAGGATATTTTGACATTACACAACGATCCAAAACCCGTATTGATCCCGTAAATGGGTGGATCTTCAACCGACATTTTTTTATCTAAATAAGAACGACAGCTTGTAATTTTATCTTTTGCTTCTTCTGATAATGCAATGGTTTTATTTTGAAAAATAATTTCTTGAAGATCTTCAATGGTAAGATTTTGAGTACTTATGTAATGTAAATTTGGCATTTTTATAAAATTTTGATGTAAAAATCCATAATCAAATCTTAATACACAACTATTTAATGGACTATTTTTTTATGAAATCAATAATTTGCTGATGAGAATAACATCCTAAAAAATGGATACTTTGTGCAGGAAGACCTTATTTTGCTATAATCATAAAAATGCGAATTGAATTTTTATACTTATCTAAATTATGTAAATTTGAAATGTAATGGAACACAATATAAAAAATACACCTTCTTTATACTTAGCTGCAACTGTGGCTACGGTTTCTGTTATAACAACGACTACAACCCCTGTCGGGGTATAACATTCACATATAACCTTTTCTATATGTTCTTTCGAAAGAAAGAAAAGCACACTTTTATCTATTTATAAAAAATACAAAATGAGAATATTAAAATTTGGCGGAACTTCAGTAGCCAATGCGACAAATATCAACCTAGTCATTGAGATCATCTGCCAGAAAAATAAAAAAGAAAAACTAGCAGTAGTGGTTTCTGCGTTGTCGGGTGTAACCGATTTATTATTACTTGCTTCAAGCAAAGCGTCTGCAAAAGATCGTTCTTATGAAGCCGTATTTGACAACCTTCAAACCAAACACAATCAAACCATTATTGATTTAATTGCAAACGAAAAACAAATAGCTATCCAATCAATAATTGACAAACAATTGGTTCAATTAAAAACATTGCTTGACGGTTGTTTTTTATTGGGTGAATTATCACCACGAACAAAAGATTCCATTGCGGCTTTTGGTGAATTACTATCGGCACAAATAATAGCTTACGCATTACAAAATAAAATTCCGAATAGCACATTCAAAGACAGCCGTGAGTTAATCAAAACAGATACTGCATTTGGAAAAGGAGTAGTTGATTTTGAGAGTACTAATAAATTAATAAAATCCTATTTTGACAACCAAACCAAAGACGTGGTTATCTTACCCGGATTTATTGCTTCATCAATTGATGGAAACACGACGACTTTAGGTCGTGGTGGGTCGGACTATTCTGCTGCCATCATTGCAAATGGAATTCATGCGGACGAATTAGAAATTTGGACAGATGTCAACGGTATGTATACAGCCCATCCAAAACTTGTAAAACAAGCACAGCCAATTCAAACCATTTCCTACCAAGAGGCAATGGAACTATCGCATTTTGGAGCCAAAGTACTTTATCCGCCCACAATACAACCCGTGTTACAATCCAATATCCCAATATGGATTAAGAACACATTTGATTCGGAAGCCTATGGAACCTACATTTCGAATCATCCTGAACAAAGTTCCAATCCGATCAAAGGCATTTCACATATAGATAATATTTCACTATTAACTCTTGAAGGCTCAGGAATGATTGGTGTAACAGGATCATCAAAACGATTGTTTGAAGTACTTTCGCAAAAGGACATCAACGTCATTTTTATCACACAAGCGTCCTCTGAACACTCCATTTGTATTGGAATTCAAAACCAAGATGCTGATCTTGCAAAACAAGAAATTGATGCAGCCTTTTCAATAGAAATTTCTCAAAATAAAATAGATCCTACTACACTCGAAAAAAATTTATGTATTGTAGCGCTCGTTGGAGAAAACATGAAAAACCACCAAGGGCTAAGTGGTAAAATGTTTAGTACACTAGGGAAAAACAATGTAAACATTAGAGCTATTGCACAAGGAGCTTCTGAAAGAAATATATCGGTCGTAATCAACGAAAATGATGTAAAAAAGGCACTCAACACTTTACATGAAAGATTTTTTGAGGTTAACACCAAACAACTCAACCTCTTTGTAATGGGAGTTGGAAACGTGGGCGAGAAATTCATCGATCAAATTTACCAACAACGAAAATATTTAAAAGAATACCTCAAACTGAATGTACGAACTATTGCTCTTTCGAATTCAAGAAAAATGATTTTTAATGAGGATGGGATTCCGCTTTCAAATTGGAAAACCGAAATTGAATCGGGTGAAGAAACAAACATCGATACTTTTATTGCCAAAGCTAAAGAGCTAAACTTGCGCAACAGTATCTTTGTGGACATAACAGCAAACAGTGATATTGCCGCTGTTTATGGTCAATTCTTAAAACAGAGTATTGCTGTGGTTACATGTAACAAAATCGCTTGTTCTTCACAATATGATAATTATAAAAATCTAAAAGAACTTTCTAGAAAATACAACGCGCCTTTTCTTTTTGAAACCAATGTAGGAGCTGGATTGCCTATTATTGATACCTTAAAAAACTTGATTGCATCGGGAGATAAAGTGCATAAAATTCAAGCCGTTCTTTCCGGAAGTTTGAATTTTATTTTCAATAATTTCAGCGCTAATTTCAATTTTCATGATGTTGTAAAAGAAGCGGGAATACAAGGATTTACAGAACCCGATCCGAAAATTGATTTAAGTGGTGTGGATGTTGCTCGAAAAATATTAATTCTAATCAGAGAAAGTGGGTATCAAATGGAAATCGAAGATATAACAAACAATTCCTTCCTCCCAGAAGCTTGCATGAAAACTACGAACAGCAATGACTTTTTTGAATCATTAATTACACATGCTTCACATTTTAAAAACCTGTTGGAAGAAGCAAATGAAAAAGAGAGTCGATTGAAATTTGTGGCTACTTTTGAAAATGGAAAAGCAAATGTCGGACTCCAATTTATCCCAAAAGAAAGTCCCTTTTATAACCTAGAAGGAAAAGATAATATTGTTCAATTTTATACCGACCGATATGCTGATCAACCTTTACTCATCAAAGGTGCAGGAGCTGGAGCAGCCGTAACTGCATCAGGTATATTTGCGGATGTAATAAGAATTGGAAACGTATAATTTGAAATCAAAAAACATGAACCAAATCAAAGTATTTTGTCCGGCTACCATCGCCAATCTTAATTGTGGATTTGATGTATTAGGCCTTTGTTTAGAAAATATTGGTGACGAAATGATCGTTACCAAAGTACCGGAAAAAGGCATTAAAATCACACGAATTACGGGTGCTGATTTACCATTCGAAACCCACAAAAACGTAGCTGGTGTAGCGGCACAATCATTGATTGATTCCCAAAACATTGATTTTGGTTTTGAAATAGAAATTCATAAAAAAATAAAAGCCGGTAGCGGAATCGGAAGTAGTTCTGCCAGTGCTGCAGGTGCTGTATTTGCCATCAATGAATTGTTAGGTAAACCGTTTACAAAAAAAGAATTAGTTTATTTTGCAATGAAAGGCGAAGTCGTTGCGAGTGGAAATGAACATGCCGATAACGTTGCCCCTTGCCTACTTGGCGGATTCACATTGATTAGAGGTTACGACCCTCTCGATGTGGTTCAAATTGAAAGCCCTAAAAATTTGTATGCGGTTGTTTTGCATCCTCAAATAGAAGTTAAGACTGCCGATGCAAGAGCTATACTTAGTCCAACAATAGCTTTAAAAGATGCCATTACCCAATGGGGAAATCTGGGCGGTTTCATTGCCGGACTCTACACGCAAGATTATGCGTTGATGGGCCGATCCTTGCAAGATGTAATTGTTGAACCTTTCCGTAAAAAATTTATTCCTGGATTTGATGAAATACAATCAGTCGCAATTGCAAACGGGGCACTGGGTGCTGGAATATCTGGTGCAGGCCCCTCGGTTTTTGCCCTTTGTGAAGGAAAAGAGACGGCAGAAAATGTTGCACAAAAAATGAATGAAAATTACATGCTAAAAAACATCCCATTTGAATTACATCTATCAAAAATCAATTCAAAAGGAGTAGAAATCATCCAATAATATAGAATTTAGCACTATGAATTATTACAGTCTAAACAACAAATCACATAAAGTGTCTTTTCAGGAAGCTGTTATTAAAGGTCTTGCACCCGATAAAGGCTTGTATTTTCCAGAAAAAATTACACCCCTTCCTAACGATTTCTATCAAACTATTGAAAACAAAAGTAATGAAGAAATCGCATTGGAAGTGCTACATCCGTTTGTTGGAGATGAAATTCCAGAATTAGAACTCAAACAAATCATTCAAGAAACATTATGTTTCGATTTTCCGGTAGTAAAAGTAGAAGACGGTGTTTATTCATTGGAATTATTCCATGGTCCAACAATGGCGTTCAAAGATGTAGGAGCCCGTTTTATGTCGAGATGTTTAGCCTATTTCAACATAGATAAAACCCAAAATAATACGGTACTCGTAGCTACATCTGGTGATACAGGTGGTGCGGTTGCGAGTGGATTTTTGGGAGTAAAAGGAGTTCAAGTGGTCATTTTATATCCTTCTGGTAAAGTCAGTGACATTCAAGAGCGACAACTCACCACCTTAGAACAGAATATAGCTGCTCTCGAAGTTGATGGTGTATTTGATGACTGTCAGGATATGGTTAAAAAAGCTTTTTTGGATTCCACCCTACACGATTTGAATTTGACTTCTGCCAATTCGATTAATATTGCTAGATGGCTACCTCAGATGATTTATTTTTTCATCGCATACAAAGAATTAAAGAAATTCAACAAACAACTTATTACTTCATGCCCAAGTGGAAATTTCGGAAATATTTGTGCAGGAATATTAGCAAAAAAAATGGGATTACCGATTGCACATTTTGTAGCTTCCACCAACTCTAATGATACAGTGCCAGAATACATGAAAACGGGTATTTACTCTCCAAAGCCTTCAAAATCTACGATTTCAAATGCTATGGATGTGGGTAATCCGAGTAATTTTGTACGTATTCAGGAAATGTATCATCAAGATTTGAGTGCATTCAAAAAAGATTTTTCAGCTTATTCCTTTTCAGACGAAGAGACATTGGAAGCCATGAAATACATCCATTCCAATTTCAAGTACACGTCGGAACCACATGGCGCTATTGGTTATTTGGGATTAAAAAAAGAACTAGAAAAACACGGTGACGACTTTATCGGATTTTTTCTTGAAACAGCCCATCCAATCAAGTTTCTTGATGTTGTAGAACCAGCTCTAGGAACTAGACTTGAAATTCCTGACCAAATTAAAAGCGTATTAGGAAAAGAAAAAGTTAGCAGCAAGATTGTTACTTATCAGGATTTGACTACTTTTTTAAAGCAAATCAGACATTAAGCACACTAAAGCATTAAAACAATTCAAGGAATTATATCTTAAATATCAGTAAAAATAGTATTTTTGTAACCCTAACAAACAAACTTATTTTTACAATGAAAAATACAGCTTTAACCCATATTCATGAAGCACTTGGTGCAAAAATGGTCCCTTTTGCTGGTTACAATATGCCGGTTCAGTATGAAGGTGTCAACGCAGAACACGAAGTAGTTCGTAATGGCATTGGTGTTTTTGATGTTTCACACATGGGTGAATTTTTTCTTAAAGGAGAAAATGCTTTGGCCTTAATTCAAAAAGTGACTTCCAACGATGCTTCGAAATTGGTTAATGGTAAAGCTCAATATTCTTGTTTGCCAAATAACGAGGGCGGAATTGTTGACGATTTAATTGTATACAAAATAGAAGACAATCATTATATGTTGGTCGTAAATGCATCCAATATTGATAAAGACTGGAATTGGATTAGCTCGCACAACGATTTGGGTGTAGAAATGACCAATGCTTCCGATGCTTATTCACTGCTTGCTATTCAAGGTCCAAAATCGGCTGAAGCTATGCAATCGTTAACAAGCATCGATTTGGCCAACATGCCTTATTATTCTTTTCAAATAGGTGATTTTGCCGGAGAAAAAGACGTGATTATTTCGGTAACAGGATACACTGGATCGGGAGGATTTGAAATCTATTTCAAAAACGAAGTAGCTGAAAAAATATGGAGCCGTGTCTTTGAAGCTGGAAAATCTTTTGGCATCCGACCAATCGGATTAGCGGCAAGAGATACTCTACGTCTAGAAATGGGATTCTGCCTATATGGGAATGACATCAATGATACAACATCACCTATCGAAGCTGGATTGGGTTGGATTACAAAATTTGACAAAAAATTCACAAATTCGGAAGCACTGCAATTGCAAAAAGAAACGGGTGTCGCTAGAAAATTAGTAGGATTTGAATTAATCGAAAGAGGTATTCCGAGACATGACTACCCTATCGTTGATGCAAACGGAAATGAAATTGGAATTGTAACATCTGGAACAATGGCACCAACCGTTGGAAAAGGAATTGGAATGGGCTATGTAGCTACTGCATTTGCAGCCGTTGACAGCACCATATACATTCAAATCAGAAACAATAAAGTTGCAGCAAAAGTGGTTAAAATGCCCTTTTACAAAAAATAAATTAGCAATAAATAATGTTTTTTGAAATTGATATCGAAAAAGTTATTTTTGCATCATTAAATCAATAAATATTCTTAGAAATGGGAAGAGCATTCGAATTTAGAAAAGGAAGAAAAATGAAACGTTGGGCCGCAATGGCAAAAGCGTTTACTCGTATTGGGAAAGATATTGTAATGGCTGTAAAAGAAGGGGGACCTTCACCAGAAGCCAACGCTCGTTTGAGAGCTGTCATTCAGAATGCCAAGGCAGCCAACATGCCCAAAGAGAATGTTGAAAGAGCAATCAAAAAAGCAACTGATAAAGATACTGCCAACTACAAAGAAGTATTGTTTGAAGGTTATGCGCCTCACGGAATAGCACTGTTGATTGAAACAGCTACTGATAACAACAACAGAACTGTAGCCAACGTTAGAAGTTATTTTAACAAATGTAACGGAACTATGGGAACACAAGGTTCTGTAGAATTCATGTTTGATCACACTTGTAATTTTAGAATTCCTAATAACGGAATTGATATAGAGGAAATGGAATTGGAATTCATCGATTTTGGAGCAGAAGAAATTTTTGCTGATGAAGATGGTATTTTAATTTATGCTCCTTTTGGAAGTTTTGGAGCGATTCAAAAAGAACTTGAGAACAGAGGAATTGAAATATTGTCTTCTGGATTTGAAAGAATACCACAAGTAACCAAAAAATTGACTCCAGAACAAATCGCTGACGTTGAAAAACTAATCGATAAAATTGAAGAAGACGACGATGTGATGAACGTTTACCATACTATGGATGAAACAGAATAAGTCACGCGCTTAAATAAATTAAAAATCCGTTTTGTGCATACAAAGCGGATTTTTTTTATCTTAGATTTCATAAAAGAAATGTGGAACTACTAGTAACTGCTATTTGATTAGCCGCCAAAAAATAAAATTGCAGGTTATATATTTTCAACAACAGATCGTATGAAGAACTCTTTAGAAGATTTAAAATACCCCATTGGGAAGTACAATAATGACTTATCAATTGACAGGGAACAAATTGAGAAATGGATCTTTGAATTATCCACATTTCCAGCTCGATTAATCAATGAAGTGCAACATTTGAACGACGAACAATTGGACACTCCTTATAGAGCAGATGGTTGGACAATTAGGCAAGTAATTCATCATTGTGCAGATAGTCATATGAATAGTTTTATCCGATTTAAGTTGGCTTTGACCGAAGACAACCCTACTATCAAACCCTATTTTGAAGCACGTTGGTCGGAATTAGTAGATAGCAAAGTGATGCCAATTGCAAGTTCAATTAAAATTATAGAAGGAGTCCATTCCAGATGGACTACACTTTTAGAGAATTTAACGGAAACTGAATTAACCAAAACTTTTATGCATCCTGAAAGTGGAAAAAGTTACCAATTGAATGAAACCATCGGGTTGTATGCATGGCACAGCAATCATCATTTGGCACATATTGTAGACACAAAAACACGTCTAAATTGGCAATAAAACCTAAACAATGAAATTATACTATTCAAATAAAAAACAACAATTCACCAACCTGCTATTGGGTTTTTTATGGATTGTGATGAGTCTAACGGAATATTGTGTTGGGGAAGCAATCGATTGGCATTTTTATGGCAAGCTGCTGATTGGAATTTCCTATTTCATCCTCTTCTATTATGAATACCGATATAAATTTATTGAAATTACAGAAGATTCAATATTCAGAAATTCTATTCCAACATTGGAAATACAAGCAGCTGATTTAATTGAAGTAAAATATTTTGCTGGAGACTATATCTTCAAATCAAAAAACAAGCGAATTAATGTTGCGAAAAAACAAATAAATCAGATTCAACTAGAGGGGTTTGAGAACCACTTCAATTTACTAAAAGCAAAAATGGAAGATCATTTAAGAAATACTATTTAATACTTTAAGTAATTCTTGCATTCTCTATACTTTTAAAAACTAGCCCAGATAGCAATGAAAAG
>JACCDN010016302.1_pt1 | contig 46817 bp, 50 predicted proteins | sample 7441691 | NCBI WGS metagenome assembly JACCDN01 (sample SAMN15323439, study PRJNA562643) | freshwater metagenome | isolation source: river surface water | place: USA:Blue River Watershed | collected 2017-08-16 | reverse complement strand
GCCGCCAAAGGTGCCAGGGGGGCGTCGTCGAGCAGGTTTACTAATGGTTCGATGTTGTAACCACCGAGCATCATGCCGAGCAGTTTAATTGCGAGAGGTTTATTAATCAGAGGAGAGCTTGCTTCGTCTTTCAAAATTGCGCTTAAGTAAGCGGCTTTAACATAGGCGGCTTCGTCAACGCCTGGCGGAACGCGGTTGGTGATTAAATCTAATAAGACTTCTGCTTCACCAGCAGGTGGGTTTTTTAGCAGTTCAACCAATCCAGCAACTTGTTCAGCATTCAGTGGTTTTGGTGGAACGCCTTCTGCGGCGCGTTCAGCGACGTGTTTACGGTAAGCTTCAAGCACAATTTTATCCTCATTGGGTTGTTTTTACTCTCACATGCAGGATCTCTGCGGCGAGAGACTATCCATGACCTTCATGGATGTGTTCCTACGCGCCGGGGCGGGTAGAAGCCAAATTAACAGCTCAGGCAAGAGCAGTAAATCGTGGCGAAAGTATACATGATGCGCGTTGGAGTGTTAACTCGAAAAGCCGCTTCTCTTGCCGAATGAAAGAGCAACTTAATTGTGTGCTATTTGCACAAGCTACGCTTTTTATTGTGGGTGCTCAGGCATTTATTGAGGCTATATGGTATGTTTGCGCCGCTATAAAAATGCGATGCAAAGCCAGACCTTGAAAATCCGAAATACGTGCTGACAAAAATAAGAAACCTTCAACACCAACAGCTATCACAAGGTAGATATTTTATGAAATTAACTAAGGGTTTAGTGACTATAACAGCAGTTTTAGGTGCGTCGGTTTTCGGCCTGACCGCTTGCGAACAAAAAAAATCTGAGCCAGTAGTTGCAGCTCCAGCAGAAGTTTCTTCTCCGTCTGCTGATGCTGCTTGTGGCGTTGCACCCTCTGGTGAGTTGGTCGCTGAAAGGATTGTAACAGCCAATTCAACACGAACAGAACCTGGCTTATACGAAGGGCCGGTATGGGTTAATGGTGCACTTTATTTTTCTGATTTCATTTTTACGCAAGGTTTTTCTTCGCGCATTCAACGTTTAAATAGCGATGGATCTTTAACTGTTGTAGTGGAAAACTCTGGTAGCAATGGTCTGGCTGCGGATTCGCAGGGTGCACTGATTGCAGCCACACACAAATATAAAAGCTTATCTCGCTACAATATAGCAACCGGTGAGCGAACCTCAGTTGCTGAAAAATTTAATGGTAATGTATTTAATTCTCCTAATGATTTAACTATCGCGAAAGACGGCACTATTTACTTTACTGATCCTGATTACCAGCGCGAAGCGGCACTTGGTGGACAAGAAAAAATGGGGGTATATCGAGTTGGCACTGATGGTACTGTGACACTAGTAGATGACACATTAATAAAACCGAACGGTATAGCCTTATCCTTAGATGAAAGTGTACTTTATGTAAACGGCGGCACTGAATCCGGTCCAGTAATTCGCAGTTATCCAATTGTTAATGGAATCCCTCAGGCAGGCAAAAATATTGTGACTGGTATAGGCGGTCCTGATGGAATGACGTTGGATTGCAAAGGCAATATATATTTGACCGAACATGTTGAAAAGCGTGTGCGGGTTTTCACCCCGGCTGGAGAAAATATTGCGACAATCAATGTGGATGCAAAGATTACTAATGCTGCATTTGGTGGTGTTCAAGGTAAAACATTATATTTAACCGGTGCAGGTTCCTTGTGGAAAATAGAGCTTGGCCTCACGGGTAATCCTTACTAGATATTTATGATGCTCTTATACAAACCCGTCAGAACACCTTGCGTTGGAATTTGCTCTACTGGCATAGGCGATAGTGTATGCCGGGGATGTAAACGTTTTGCCCATGAAGTGATTGATTGGAATGCCTATACCCATGAGCAGCGTGTAATTATTGCGCAGCGGCTGGAAGGCTACTTGTCGCAAGTTGTGCAAAACATGATAGAAATTCTCGACGAAAAAATTTTGCTGGCGCAAGTGAAGCACCAGCAAATTCTTTTTAAAGAAGAACAAAATCCTTACTGCTGGGTATTTGATTTATTGCGCTCAGGCGCAAGCCAAATTACGGATCTAAGAGCATACGGTTTGTGTCTGCAGCCTAAATGGCGCGATACTCCTTTAACCGATATTCGCGATAATATTGATAGAGATTTTTATGCACTTTCCTGCGCCTATTATGAGCGTTATGTGGTGCCTCATTTTACGGAATAGTCCATTTTTTACTGAAAAGCTTTTATATTTATGACGACATCTTCAAATGCAGCTTTAGTTAGAATTCAAAAGTTCCTACATTGTGAAACCCCCGATGCTTGGATAGAGACGGCAACGCTTGCCGAAAACCAAGCCTTACTTTTATTGGATCACGCCAATTGCGAAAAAAAGGCGGCATCTACTGCCATTAACCTTATGTATCGCTATGTAGGTGATTTTGAGCTGATGCATAAAATGTCGCGCTTGGCGCGAGAAGAGTTGCGTCATTATGAGCAAGTGATGCAGCTTATGCAAAAACGCGGTATTGCTTACGATCAAATTACCCCGTGTCGGTACGCGGGAGAATTGCGCAAACCCGTGCGCACTCATGAGCCAGCGCGCTTTGTTGATACCTTAATTGTAGGGGCGATTATTGAAGCGCGATCTTGCGAGCGTTTTGCCAAGTTGGCGCCGCATTTAGATGAGGAATTACAGACGTTCTATTTGTCGTTATTGAAATCAGAATCGCGCCATTACGAAGATTATTTGCACCTCGCTAAAAAAGTAGCAGGCGGCGAAGATATTAGTGAGCGCGTAAATGTGTTTTTAGCAGTAGAAAAAAATCTGATTGAAAGTGCGGATACGGAATTCCGTTTTCACAGTGGTGTACTGAGCTGTTAGTGAGAAGTAATGACAGTGCTGGATGCTCATAGTTGTAAAGCCGGTGGGTAAAAAGTAGGGAAGAGTGGGTAATAACGAATAAGGTAATACTATGTTTAATAGTACTGTGCTCGAAGTGGCTATAGGTCTGGTATTTTGCTATGCCTCGGTAGCTCTAATTGCTAGTTCGGTTTATGAAGCAATTGCATCTTGGATCAATTTGCGCTCAAAGACCTTGTTTACTGGAGTTTCGTATTTGCTGAACGCAACGGGTGACCAAGCCAGCGGAAAAAATTTACTGCAGAAAATTTATAATGACGCTTTGGTGCATCCGTCTGGCGATGGTAAAACCACTCACTTTGATAAAGATAAATGTATTCCCGCCTATATCCCCTCTAAAAATTTTGCACTGGCATTAATACATGCTATTCAGCAAACCCCAGGTAATTTTGAAAATTTAAGTGCAGATATCAATGCGGTTAAAGATGAGCAGTTGCGGAATTTGTTGCGTAGCTTGGAGCGCAAGGCGGCCGGCAATCTAGATGCATTTCAGTACGAAGTAGCGAATTGGTTTGACGCGAGTATGGAACGAGTGTCTGGCATTTATAAGAAATGGTCGCAGCTATGGTGTTTTCTTATTGCGCTGGTAATCGCGATTATTTTTAACATAGACAGTGTGCATTTATTTAAAACCCTCTGGGTGCATCCCAGCTTGGTAGCTCAAGTTAATTTTGATAAGGTTGACCCAGCAATGGCGGCTAAAGCTTATCAGCAGTTGCAAATGTTGCCGGTGGGCTGGAATCAGTCATTTGAGTGGAGTGCTTTGCTTAGCCCTAGTTTGTGGTTGGGTTGGTTGTTAACCGCATCGGCATCATTATTTGGTGCTCCCTTTTGGTTTGACACCTTAAAAACCTTGGTTCGTTTACGTGGTACAGGTTTAAAGCCTGATTCAGAAAAAGCTACACGAGACGCTACGGTAAAATAGAGTTTGCGAGCCGATAAGCTCGCAAGCTTTTTCAATATCCTTACTAAGCGTCTTTCTCCGTATAAGCCTCTGCCTCTTCACCAATAATTTCATTAATGATTTGCTCTGGTTTTTTTCCGCTGCAGTCGATGGTGATGTTGGCGTGTGCCTGATAAAGCACGCGGCGTTCATGGTAGAGATCTGCAAAACTTTGATTCGGTTGGCGAGCGAGGCCGCGGGTATCAATATCCTTTACTCGCTCAGTCAATTCTGCCAAGGGCACATCTAAAAATACGATTTGACCAAAGTGCCTTAAATGCTGCATGGATTTTTCGCTATAGACGGCACTTCCGCCGGTAGCAATTATGTGATTAGGGTAGTGGGTGTTTAATAGTACTTGTTCTTCTAATTCGCGCAGTTTTAAATAGCCTTGGTTATCCACTATATCTTGCAAGGTTTTATTGTGCTGCAATTGAATCAACAGATCCGTATCCACAAAATCTTTTGCGAGCGCTTTTGCCAAAACAATACCAGTTGTGCTTTTTCCTGCGCCGGGCATTCCAATCAAAATTAAACTGGTGCCAAATTGGTTCATGATGTTTTTGCTCATCGCATACTGAAAGGGCGCTACAACTTTTTAGAAAAAAGATTATAGCAATTCGGTGTTGTTGCGTGTGCTGCCGTGAAAAATAGCCACAAGTGAATAACTAAAAAATGCAGTGCAGGTTGTTAAATAGTCGTGTAACCAAAACTTTATAGTGTCGGTGTATACGGCTCTTTGTTCTTGATTGATGAATTTTGAAGTCAAATTTGGAAATGTGCAGCAAACAGAATGTTGTGCATCATTCTGTTTGGTTGCATCTGTCACCACAATATTAAGTGTTGCCAATGCTTCATTCCATTCGAATAATAGATAAAGCGAGTCATCTTGAATGTTGGTTTTTAACATGCCTATGGCTTTGTCTGCACAAGCTTCAATCGTTTTGCGTAGCGTGTTTTCGTTGCTATCAAGTTCAAATGATGAATGAATCGCCGTGTTTTGAGTTTCAGTGGTAGTCCAGCTAAGCATAATCGTAATTCAGTTTGGAAAGTAATAGTTTTAGGCGTCTATTGCCTGAGTTTGCGATGATCTTGCACATTTAGGGCAAATGCAGGATTTATTGATTTGCGATGGGTCTATTTGTGCGAGTATCTCTGGTGCTATTTTAGCCTGCATGCACCAGCAGTCGCTAGCATTCTTTCCAGCAGCAATACTGCACTCATTAGATCGCCCACACCGTGGGCATAGGCTGGCGTTGGGCATTATCCTTAAGTCTCTAGTGCATATTGCAATTCAATTTGGCTTAGTGCTGTTTCTGCCAGTGTTTTTAAAGGTGTATCATTGGCAGGAATAGCTTCAACGACACGCTCCATAATATTTTTTAAATGCACAAGTTGATCATAAATTTGATCCTGCATTACGCTGACTTCAACCAAAGATAAGCCATCTTCGGCTGCTTCCTCTAGCGTAGTTTTGCTTAGCCATTCCTCTTGTTCTTGTTGCAATATTCCACTTCGCACAACAGCGATTCCAAGTCGCCCCATAACCGCTGAAACTGAGCGAGTCATGGGGCCTGCGGGTAATATCATTAATTTTTGCGATAAGAATTTTGCATTTTCGAATTGTCGCCGCAACATTTTCTGGCGAGTTAGTAATTCATCCGCAGAGGGTGCTTCAATTAAGTGTGTGGTGGGTGAGGGGGCGTATTTGAATAATACCATGGCCGCATCGTAGACGCTTTCAAAGTAAATATTGTCACTAAGTTTTAAAGCAGTGAGTAGCATGGAGTGGGCGTGAACACCGTAATCTTTATAACGTGCATGATTAAAAATAATATTGTCGGTGGCTGCAATAATTTGGCTGACCATGGGCAACTTATCGCCAAACACATGGAAGGGATAACCCGTACCATCGATGCGTTCATGGTGGTTTGCAATCGCGTCGCCAATCTCTTTAGGTAAATTTGGGATCAGATTTAAAAATCGTTGCGCAATGATGGGGTGCGCCTGTAAAGCTTTCCATTCATCATTAGTAAAGTCGTGGGTTTTCTGGCTCAGCTCTGGGGCTAAATATAAAAATCCAATGTCGTGAAACAAGCCGGCAATAAAAACGGTTTGTAACTCTGCTTTACTCAACTTTAATTGAATTGCAATCGCAAGGCCTGCGGCAGCGCTAAATAAGCCTTGATAATAAATACGCGGTGCACGGTGCGCAAGAACAGTCAAGTTTTGCTTTAGCAGTGGAAAACTTTCATAAAACAAACACATTTGGCGTAATGTTTTTTGGTAATTTTCACAATCGGTAACAGCAACCAAGCCACCGATATTGGCAGAGAATTTATTTAAAAATTCGTAAAGTTGTTTAGCGCTAAAGCTGCTAGCAATACCCACGCATTCTTCAAGCGGTTTCATGAGTTTGTGTTGCAAAAGAATGTCGGCGCGTTTTTCGCTTAGTTCTGAGTCTGCAGCAAGTAACAGCATTCCTTGTTCGTTATAAATGGGTTGGTTGGTTACAACGCTGTGTGACTTATTAACCTCTATAAGATTCTTGCAGTAGTTATCACTTTCGTTAGTCATCCCACCTATATCTCGCTACGTTTGGATGGTGATTGGCGTGCCTTTCTTGGGGTGTCAATCTGGGCGCACCAAGTAAGCGTAGACCAAGATTGAGAGATATAAAAAGGCTTTCGGGACGGGTATTAATGGAATGCTAGCCAGCGACTCAAGTATTGGCAGGTTAATCGCTGGCCTAGCGAGCTACTTTTGCAGTTGTGAAGTCCAGATTTGCAGCGCTTCTAGCTGTGTAATGATATTTGCTTGGATTTTACTGTCGGTGAGGTTGCCTTGGTCATCAAAGGTATTGGCAAAGGCATTGGCAAAAACTTCAGGCTTATTAAGGGTATGCATATTCAAGAATACGCATACTTGACGCACATGGTACTGCGAACGCGATGTACCCATGCCACCACCGGAACCCATAAGCGCAGCAGGTTTACCGCTCAACAAGTTGTTTTCTGGCTCTCGTGACGCCCAATCCAAGGCATTTTTGAGTGCAGGCGCTATTGAATAGTTGTACTCAGTACAACCCAAAATTAATGCGTCGGCCTCGCCTATTTGGGCCAGAAGCTGAATAACGGCTGCAGGTTTCTCAGTGAGGTCGGCGTTGTAAAAAGGAACATCAGCAAGGTTTGCAATTTCAATACTTACACCCTCGGGCGCATGAGCTTGAGCAAATCGCAGCATGCCAAGGTTGGTCGATTTTTTACGCAAGCTGCCGCATATGGCTAAAAATTTCATAGTAGATTCTCTCCGTAGTAGTTAGGTATAAAATTAAAAGAATCCACTTTTAATTCCGTTCAATTCAACTTCAAAAATCAAGGCAGCATAAGGCGGAACACCTTCAGTGCCTTTTTCTACATAAGCTAAGTGAGTGGGGATATAAATAATCACTTTTGAGCCATCGGGGATTTGCAACATAGCTTCGCTAAAACCGGGAATCATATCTTTTAATTTAAAACTATCCATTTTGCCGCGTTTGTAACTGCTATCAAACTCGGTACCATCGAGTAAGGTGCCGCGATAATTCACAGTAACAGTGTCTTTTATTTTAGGTGTTTTGCTGTTGCCTTTTTCAACGATTTTGTATTGCACACCTGAATTCAGTGCAACTACATCTGGTTTAACAATATTGTTCGCAAAAAAAGTTTTTTCTTCTGTTATATAGAATTGCTTACGATTTTCGGCCCAATCGTTATCGGTAATTTTAATTTTTTCTTTGATTGCTTCGAGCAAAGCCTTTTCTTCTTTGGCTGAAATTTTGGGTGGGGTATTGGCAGATTGTGCATCTGCCAAACCAATCGCCATACTGGCCGGCATCACCGGAATACCATTTTTACCAAAGCTTTTGGCAATGGCACGAGCGGTTAAATAGCTCACGCGCTCTTGGGTTGTGCGCAGGCCTTCTGGGGCGTCGGGTGCATCACTTAAGGCTGGCGCGGATGCTAGTGGCGAGGCATTTTTCTGTAGGCTATCTAAGAGCTCGCCGTAGGAGTCTTCAGGGATTCGCGCTGCAATACCATCGCGAACATCGTAGGCGCCCAACAAAAAAGGCTTTTCTTCAATGCGAATCTTCATTGCGGTTATTTTTTTTGCAACATTACGGGCTTGAAAGTAATTGGCTGTCTGTTCAAGGCTATTGAGTTCAACGCCTTTATAGGGGATATCAAGTTGGCTGCTGCAAGCGGAAAGACCGAGAATGAGACAAACTAAACCCGCTTTTAATGGACTACGCATAGCTGAAAGTCATTCCTAAGAGTTAGATAGGGAGGGCGCCCATAATACCCCATAAAGCTGAGATTTAGCTTAATGCAGACCATCATTGGCTGTGGAAGGCTGGAGATTACTCAAATTACATCAATATTCATTATCGTGGGGCGTAATTAAAATAAAAAACTTATAACAAATACACATAAAAAAAGGAGATTTTCTTCTGGCCAAGTTGATCCGGGTTAAATAATACGGAGTTGATTGGTCGTGTGACCTTTTTGTAACGTGCAAAATAGATTTCGCTACCTATACTCATGAGTATAGGTAGGACGCTCAGATGGCGGCTGGCTTTAATACTTTGGAGGTGTTATGGATAAACTATGGTATTTTTCGGAAACAGGGCAAATCTTTTGGGTACCCAGTTCTGGGTCAATTGTGGACGAGAATGGCTTTCCTAAGCCTGATGTGGCTGAGTTTGAGATCAAGCTCAAAGATGCCGCTGAGTTTCTGACATTTTGTGAGCGTTCAGATCAAATCATTTTGGTTTCAAGCTCCCAAGAGTTTGCGGCTGATTATCTAAGCGTTATTCCTACTAGCACCCCCCGCGTGGCACTTATAAAGTTGGGAACGCCAGCGTCTGCTCGAGAGCAGCTAGATAAACTGGAGCTAGATGCCTATGTATTAAGCCCGTTTAATGCTGGCGTTGTTAATGTAACTCTGGATCGATCGCTTGATGATAAAAGCTCATTGATCGAGCTTCAGGAAGAGTTAAAAAACTATTCAAATATTGCCTTTACCGCAATGTCCTCGGCATCTGAGATGGGTGTTGTTGCATTTTATGCGCAGTCGGTACAAAACATTTCTGATATGGATCGCCTTGCGCAGCAGACCTTGCGTTGTTTAAAGGATTTATCTGTTCAGGGTTTTATTCAGTTTTCTTTTGACGAAAGTGTTCATGTTTACCCTGAGGATATTTCCAAGACATATGCTGATTTATTGGATTGGACGCGAACCTCTGAACATCGCATTGTTTCGCATTGTTTCGCATGGCCGCTTCTTAATTTTTAACTTCGATAACGCGCAGTTCCTAATTACTGATGCGCCAGTAGAGGATCCTGATAAATGTGGTCGCTTGCGTGATGTCATTGCACATATTGTTTCCATTGCGGAGGCGCGTGCTAAAACCATCATTGTTAATGGGTTATTGAAGGAGCAACAAGACAATACTCGAATGGTTATGATGTTGTTGGAAATGGCATCTCGCGATAATTGAAATTCAGTTAAAGCTATTATGACTGACTTATCTATGTCGCTTAGAGAGATTGCAATGGGATTGGATTTGAATTTGGAGCAAGAAACTGCCATGTTGGCGCTTTCTGAAAAAGCCTTAGAGTCTTTAGAGTGTTTACACGAAACAACGGACGCAGTTGAAGTTCATTTTAGAAGTTTACTTTTGCAGCTGGATCAAGCTGCAAAACTGTTGAAAACGGATGAGACTGTTGAAGTTGCGGAAATTGAAAGTAATGTTGAGTTGTTTTAAATTTCTTTAAGGGTTACTGAAAGGGCTGCAGTTTGCAGCCCTTTTTATTGATCTATATCTGCTTCGCTAACACCGTTTAATTCCATTAAGACCTTCACCTGTTGTTGCAGGCGTTTGATCTGTTGCTCCAGCTGCTCAACTTTTTGCTCTAGTTGGACGGTGCGTTCATCATCGCCAGAGGAGTGACTTTTAGTGGAATTGCTCATGGCGGCTATCGCGGCTAAATCTGGTTGGCCGCACAGCAGATGCATATAGCGGTCTTCGCGTTGATTAGGAGCGCGCGGGATACGGACAAAATAGGGCGTAGTTTTAGCGCAAAGATATTCAAGTTTTTCTTCAACGGCTTTGATATTTTCAAATTCAAACATGCGTTGTGTGCGTGTTAATAATTCTGCCAAGGTTTGCGGGCCACGTAAGAGCATAACGTTCAACATCGCCTGGGCTGCTTTATCTAATCCAAGTAAACGCGTTAAACGTTGATCATAGCGAGCAGCGCGTGCACTGTAATCTACGGTAATCAAATTTTTATCTTGTAGTTGGCTGGCGCAGCGCTGCAATTCGCCAGATTCATAGTTGCTTACAGGTTCGCGGCTAGTTTTTTGATTGCACGCTAATACTAAGCTGTTGAGCGTAATAGGGTAGGCATCGGGAGTGGTCAATTGTTTTTCCATAAGCGCACCCAATACACGGGCTTCAATACTTGTGAGCATGGGCTCTTGAGTTATGTTTTCATTATTTTCCATTTGCAGTTCCATTTATAGTTTTACTGTCTTTATCGAATGGCTTAATCGATCACTTTACCTGAAATACAAGATCAAAAACATTTAGTTGTTGGTTAGGTCTTCAAAGGTATCAATCAGAATTTCTTCATCCTCCTCTGATAGCTCCGCTAAATCCAAAATGCTCGACTCGTTAACACCAAAAATATTTTCAATATCTTCCAGTTCAAAATTTGCCGCAGTTGCATTATTTAAATACTGCTGCACAGCAGCTTGTAATTTAAGAGCGTCACCCGCAGCTGCTTTTAGTTCCGTGAGCGTAACTTGTGTTAGCCATTCAATAAATTTAGCACGGCTTTCGGGGGAGGAGTCAGTAGCAGCGTCGTAGATCATGAGATACCTAGTCTTAAAAATTAGCGCTCTGCTTAGAGTCAAAGCGGCGCTTGGATTGCTTATGGATTGAATGGTTTAGTTTGAGATTAGAGTGTATCAAGTCTACTAGCGCTTTGCTCAAACAACCATTTTGGCAGCCTTACCAACACTAGTTAAGAAGCCGCATAAAATCTATAGGTGCAGAGGTTTCAATCAGCAATTCTTTGTTGGAGTTGGGTTTAGTCACTTTTAAGCGCAAGGCATGTAGTCCCATGCGCGTACCTGCGGTGCCATAACGCGGGTCGCCCACAACTGGGTAGTTGAGCCAGGCTAAATGCGCGCGAATTTGGTGTTGGCGGCCCGTGTCAATTTGCACTTCTAATAGGCTGCGGGCGCTGCTTACTTTGAGAGTTTTATAGTGGGTGAGGGCGGGCTTTGCATCTGGGTGATCGCCAACGTGCACGCGGTATTCGGTTTCATCAAGTCGCAAGGGTTGGTTAATGCTGCCTTCGCTAGGGTTTGGGTTGCCATCAACAATCGCCAAATAAGTTTTCTCAGCTTTATCCCATTTCGCCATGACTGCTTCACGCATTTCGCGCGATGTGGCGAACAATAAAACTCCAGATGTTTCGCGATCAATGCGATGTACTGGCCATAATTTCACTTCTTGCGACTTGCGTGATAACTGTTTGCGCAATATTGCTAAAGCGTGCTGTTGAGTTTCTTTAGTGGTGCCAACAGACAAAAGACCAGCGGGTTTATTAATCGCTACTAAATCACGGTCTGAGTAAATAATCTCCAGCTGCGAGGGCGCGCTATTGGCCGGTTTACCGGATGCGCCAACTTCTACCAAATCACCGACATTGAGTGCATGGTTATGCTGGGTCACGGTTATGCCGTTTACACGAATACAGCCTGTTTGCAATCGCTGCTTGATTTTATTGCGAGCCCAGCCCTTAAGCTCAAGGTTGAGAAATCCCAATAGGCTACCAGCCTCTTTGACGTGTAACGAATCTGACATGGAGTGAGCCTGGAGAAATGAGCAATAGACCGCATTGAAAAGTAGCGGATAGCGCTGCTCTTTTAAATGATAGGAATAAATCGAGGTAAGCAAAATGACAGCTTCTGGTTAATAAAGCTATAAATTTTTCGTTGTGAATTCGTTTTAGACCTAGGTAAACTTGCAGTCATGAATAGATCTCTATGATTGGGTGCGCCAACTATAAGATCCACGTAATGTGCGATAGAATTTTTTCATCTCCTTCAGACGTCTCCATAGGATTCCTTATGTTTTCATTGATTCTCTCTAAAAAGCTAATTCTTCGTGCTGTCTTATCACTTGTCTTAATGAGCTCATCAACTTTGGTGCTTGCTTTGTCTTTAAACGATTTAAGTAGTCAAGATGCTAACGCGGGTTTGAAAGCAGCACTGGAAAAAGGGTCGGCGGCGGCGGTTGCTAAGTTGGGTGTTGAAAATGGATTCATGAATAACGACAAAGTAAAAATAAAGCTGCCGGCGAAATTTGATAAGGCACGAGCAATATTAAAAATGACTGGGCAATCCAAGAAAATTGATGAACTTGAAGTCTCTATGAACCGCGCAGCAGAGGCCGCAGTACCTTTGGCAAAACCCTTACTGGTGAATGCGATTAAATCTATGACGGTAACGGATGCGAAAAATATTTTAAGTGGTGGTGAAACTTCTGTAACAGATTTCTTTAGAGAAAAAACCGCAACCGCGCTTAACGCTAAATTCTTACCCTTGGTGAAAGGCGTAACAGATAAGGCTCAGTTGGCGAAAAATTATAATTCGATAATGAGTCAGGCACAAAAATACGGTGTGGTTGGCGAGCAAGAAGCCAGCGTTGAAGCCTATGTAACCAAACGTGCAACCGATGGCTTGTATTTAATGATTGCAGAGGAAGAAAAAGCGATTCGCCAAGACCCAATAGGTGCAGGCAGCAAAATCCTGAGTAAGGTATTTGGCGCTTTAAAATAATTAGCTTAATAAGCGTGCGGGCAAAAACAGCACCGCACGCAAGAATGCAAATAGGGCATCAAAGGTGATGCCTATTAAGCGAAAAGGTAGGGAAATTAACCATATGAATGGCCAAAGGATGAGAGCAATTAACGCTAATGGCCAGCAGACTATAAACAGCAATAACCAGCAAATAAACGTTAGCATGTGAGATCCTCTGTTAAAAAGTTATATTGATTAACTGATTAGATGCGGTTAGTGCAGGATTGGATTCACATAGGTTAATGATTTATTTACTGGCCCTTATTGCTAGCTTTTAATTACAGGTTTTTATTTAAAGGTATTACAGTCATCAATCGCACCGCTTTGAAAGCCACGGTTAAACCATTCTGCACGCTGCTTTGAAGTGCCATGGGTAAATTTCTCGGGGCGAACCGTACCTGTGGCTTGCTCTTGTAAATGATCATCACCGATTGCGGCCGCTGCATTTAAAGCCTCGTCAATATCACCTACTTGTAGCATCCTGCGCTCGCGGTCGGCAAAGTGCCCCCAAATACCAGCAAAGCAATCGGCCTGTAATTCCAGCTTTACTGAGAGCGCATTAACAACTGCTTGTGATTTGTTTTCCTGTGCTTGGCGTACTTTACTGGAAACCCCTAGCAGATTTTGTACGTGGTGCCCAACTTCATGCGCAATAACGTAGGCTTGTGCGAAATCGCCGGGCGCCCCCATTTTAGTTTTCATGTCTTCGTAAAAACTTAAGTCGATATAAAGTTTATTATCGCCTGGGCAATAAAATGGACCCATAGCTGCTTGGCCTAAACCACAAGCAGAATTAACACGATTTCTAAATATCACTAAAACAGGTTCTTGATAGGTTTTACCCATTTTTTGAAATTGAGTACGCCACGTATCTTCGGTATCTGCAAGCACTACAGAAACAAACTCCGCCAGCTCCTTATCTTGGGGGCTTAAAGCTTGCGCAGGTTGCTGTGTTTGCGTGCCACTGGTAAGCCCCAAGACATCAATGCCAAGGAAGTGTGCACCGGCAAATCCTAGGCCGCCGATAACCAAAATAATTCTGCCGATTTTGCTGCCCAGTAAAAACGGAATTAAGCGAAATAATATCGCTGCACCTGCGCCGCCACCCGCGCCAGCAGAGAGGGGAGAGTTGCGTTGATCTTCAACATTGTTACTTTGTCTGCGACCTTTCCAATCCATCTTAGTTCTCGCTTGCATTGTGTCTGGATGATTTATTTATGCTCTAGTGTTTGCATAAATTTTTCAGGGTTTATTTTAATGTCGTCTTCGCCGACTTGATCAAAGGGGTTTTCGAGATGTTCTTGAATGTTGTCTAAGCCAGTAAAAACCATAGCGAAAAGTGTAGGGGTGATCAAGGCAAGCCACAGACTTTGGTTTTCCGCAAGAATTGCAAAATAGGGGCCGAGTACTACCAGAATTGTATAGATAAAGAACTTGCTATAAAGACGCAATGTTCTTGGAGTGCGGTATTGATAAATATGTTTCAAGGTTTCAAATGCAGTAATAAATTTACTTAAGTAGGCATTTACACGTGAAACTTCGCTGCCGGAAAGCCCCCTATCTCTTAACTCTTCAATATTTTTGGATAGCTTAGAGAACTCTTTGTAAATCGCTTTTTCTTCATCAGAAAAGTGTTCGTTTTTTGAGTTTTGAAAAAGCGCAATACAAAGCCTAAAAATGTTGTAAATGTGGGTTCTAAAATTGTCGATGTTTTCATGGGCTTTTTCGTCGTCATCTCGCAACCAATCGCGCGATGCTAAAAATATAACTCGCCCCATACTTTTCATTATGCCGTACTGAACCAAGGCGGATTCACGGCGGTTGTAGGCCCCGCCAATAGAAAACACTATGGGGAAAACTACCGCTATACCGATAATGGTCAATGGAAAATCTATTTTCCAGCCAAAGTGCATGCTAATAGTGGTGGATCCAATTGCAAAAATAAGGGCGATTAAAGTGTTGATACTTAATATTGAAAAGAATCTTCTTAAATGATTGCTCATGATTATGGTATATCGAAGGCCTCTGGTCGTCCTAGTGTAAACAAAAAGGCCATGGTATCGCTACCATGGCCTTTAGGTTTCGTAATATGAACTTTTTAATAGCCTTTGAGTTTTATCTCACTCATCAGAGCAACATCGAATTTTTTTATGCGTATATATTGTGTTTTAACACTTACAGGATAGACATTAAATTTCAAATAGCGCGTAAGTGGGTCAGATACTATCACTGCTTGTGAGTGCGACAGGTCACCATCAGAAACTTCTACCAAACCTGTGCCATTGGCATCGTAGAGAGTGATTTCGGTAATAGTATATTCGCGGCCTAAATCAATAATGGCTTCAAGGGGGTATGCAGATGCAGACCAACCTCCAAACCAGTAAGTAGTTGGTGCACTTGAGTTTTGTTCATCCACTAATGCGAAAGCATTGGCCGGTGCGCCAGCTAAAATCATACTTGACGATAAGACTATGGGAGCGGGCTCACCGTTTGCTGAGCTCACTGCTGAAGAGCTTGATGCGACAGAACTGCTGGATGAGGACTTGGTAATAGATGACGAGCTTGCAACTGAATATGATGAGCTGGCAATGGATGAGCTAGAACTTGCCACTGAAGAGGATGAGGATTGCGATGACGATGAACTGCTAGCGCCATTGTATTCGATGGGAAATAGTGGCTTGCCTTGATCTGAATTTTTTTGCGTTAGCATCCAGTTGTAAATGTTTTTTTCTGTCGTTGGTAGTGCACTATGAGTACCGTTGTAAACATTGCGCCAGCCGCTATGTCCATCACTTGGCATGAAAGTCGCGCGTAAACTGGTTGGGCGCGATGCCGATAAAATTGTGCAGCTTTTACCGTTATAGAGGCAAGTGTAAGCAGGGTTTTGATATTCAACGGTAGATTCCAAACAACCTGTGGTGCCATTAATAACACTTTTTAAATTAGCTGAGCCCATATTGCCCGATGCGCCGCCAGCAAATCCCCAGTATGAAATATTGTTCGTGCGCAATAAGCACGGGTCAATTCCACCGGCAGCTTCAATTGGCACTGACGCAGAAAAATGCTGTGGGTTAGCGGCAATATATTTATGGACACTGCCACCACCCATACTGAGGCCAGTTAAATAGATGCGGTCGGCATCCAGCTCTATACCTTTACTCGCCAATTGCTCAGCGGTATCTGCAATCACACGGCGAATAATATCGCTTGAGAAACCACCTTTTTGCATGGACTGTGGAATGATCACCACCATGTTTTCTTTAGGGGTAAATTGACCATTCAAAATAGCTGCGCCAGGGCCACCCGCGGCATTTTCAACTTTCACTAAGTTGGTTGCGATACTGGTGTAATAAGCATCATCGCGTGCGTAACACATATTGAGAACAGAGGCGCCTTGTTCTCCCTTGCCATGTAGAAAAATGACTGCAGCATACTTGCCGGTTTTGAGTTGCGTTGCATTGGTTGCTGGAGCATAAACATAGTAGGGCACGCGCGATATTAATTTGGTGCTAATACCTGCAGTACATTCGTTGCCTTCGTGGGATAGGTATTGAAAGCGCATCATATTAGCTTTCGACATATAGGTTGGTGATTCTGAAAAACGCGGATCTATGTTGGCGAGCACAGAGAAACTCAATAGAGCCAAAATCAGTAAAGATATTTTACGCATGAAAAATCCTCTTAAAAAAACAGAAGTTGCACAGAGTTGTTGATTTATGTCACCTTCATCTTGTCTTCCGTGAAGGTTCTTGAACGAAGAATTCTACTGGCTAATTTCTGTTCGTTATACGAACTTAACACTTCCTTTTTCCAAGATGAGACTTATGCACGTATAAAAAATAATTAAGCATTAACAAGGTGCATAAGAAAATTTGAAATGGCTCACAATTTAGCAAGTAGAATTTGAGGGATGAAATAGGGCTTGATTTTATGATTGGAAACGCTGTCAATAATAGCCAAAGAAAATGCGTAATTAATAATTGTTGATTGTTCCTCTTGGTTTTTTGTCTTTAAGGATTATTGTTGTTGATAGTCAAAAAACTTTCTATGTTCTTTGCCCGCGCTCATTGAATTGATTTTGTTGGAATGTTTCAAGTGTTGCCAGTTATCTACCTGCTTACCCACATTCAAACGGGGGAAATCGCCGCTATTCTCAGTGCTCATCTCTAAAAATTGTAAAAGTTTTCTTAAGCCGCCGCTTTGACTAATATCTAGTTTTAAAAAATCAGCTCTTCCTGCAAAGTAATCGAAAACCTTTTGTTGATGTTCTAGATAGCAGCGGACTAAATGTTCTTCGCTCAGAGGGTTGGCGGCAGTTGATAATTGAAAACTGGTATTAATGCAGCGTTTTAGCACGGGATGGAGATAGCCAGTTTTAGGCGTTAATTCAGGCAGCATTTTATTCAACAGCATCTGCACGGAAGGCACCCAACTTGTTAGAGCTCTATCCAAATAAACAAATTTTGAATTGGGGAAAAGTTTGTCCAGTTCTTGGTAATCGCAGAAGCAAGGTGCATCGGAAATTACATCAGCTAATTCAAAGGCGCGCTTGGTATAGGCAGTATGCGCAACTTTAAAGCCATAATCTAAAAGCGCAACACTTATGCTTGTAGTGCCTGTTCTAGGTAGCCCGATGATGAACAATTTATTCATAGATTTTGCATGGCAGAACGTAATCGCATTACACCAAAATTCCTCTCTCTCTACTTACATTGAGAGAGTGAAAAAATTATAAAAAGCTCTTTACCAATTTAATTCGGCCTTCAGCTTGGTCTCGAGTTCTTTTCCTAAACGTGCATGAGTTGTGGTGTTGGGGTGATAGTCGCAACCAAAGCCTTCAGCGCCTGTGCTTTCACCTAAATCAAACACTTTTATTTGAGATGAAGTTAAGCTGTTTAATATTTGTTTTTGGGCTTCGTGCTTTTTGTCGGTAAGCATGGGACTAACGATTAAATAAATGGGTTTATTTACATAATCAGTTTGAACTTTTGCAATTAGCTTAGTCATTCCTTGTTTGTATTCTTCAGTAACCGCACCATCCCAGAAATCATTTGTACCTATGTTGATAAGAACGGCATCGGGTATGTATTTCGCAGCATTCCAAAGGCTATTTTTCTCATCGGCGAGCGCGCGAGGGTAGCGATCTAAAATCGTTTGATTGACAGGTGTTTTTTCACCATAAGAGCGCCAGGCGCCAATGCCTGACCAAGCAATTGCATGCAAATCTGCTCCTAGGTTTTTGGCTGCAAGTGCTGCATAGGTCACTTGTTGATTACTGGTATCTAAGGTGTAGTGACAACTTTGGTTTGCACCTTCAACACCATAACCTGCAGTAATAGAGTCGCCGATCACTAATAAGCGTTTTTTTGGGGCTTCTATTGTTAACAATTTACCGTCTACTTGAGGGTCGCTGGTAAAGCTCGTCACGCCAGCAGTCGATTCGTTTACTCGCGTCAATCGGATGACATGAATACCCTTGGTGAGATTTGAGGCTAATAAATAGGTTTTGCTTCCTGCTTCCGTCCAAAAGTCTTTTACTTGATTATCAACACTGAGAGAAAACCGAGTTTTGCCTTGGCTAGCAATGGCGATACTGGCTTGTGATCCTTCAAAACGAAATTCAATGGCTGACCCAGGCCAAGTAAATGCTGCCTGCCCATTGGCGCTGAGATCAAAACGCCCAATTAATCTCGAATTCTTGCCGGTGAATACCTCTGTGTTGGACGCTTTTGGCACTGCGGAATCGTTTACTTTATTGGAGTGTGTTCCCGTGCCTGCACAATTCAATAAAGCCATGGAAAATAGAGTGATGAGAATCAGATTTTTTTTCATAAGAAGTGACCTTTAAAAGGTGTCAGGAAAATATTTATTGTTTTAGCGATTAGAAGCCTTGCCTAGTACACCATAAGGCCACAATAAATCGTATTTAATTTACATATTTTTTAGCTCTTTGCCATAATTTTTTTAAACATGTCGGTATTAATGCAGGTCGTCAGCCAAACGTGTAACCTTTTGTAAGCACTTTGTGTAAACCAGTTTGCATCCACTGCGGCAAACTGCCGAACAAATGGAAAGATAGCGACGTCAACGAGTCGAATGCGAGAATCGATGAGAAAAGTCTGTTGTTCGAGTTTGTTTTCTAAGAGTTGAATAAATATTTCTGCTTGTTTGCGATACTCAAGCTGTGAGTGTTCTGGGTGGCGATCGAAATATTTATAGCGGTCGAGCAGGGGCTTGAATTCATTATCGCAACTATCAATAAGTTGATTCATTTTTTGTCGTTTTAAATCATCTTGTTGTAGCAACCAATTGTCTGGGTCTGACTGATGCAATGCCCACATCATAATGTCACGGCTTTGCTCAATGACTTCGCCTGTGGGTGTAACTACTACAGGGACAGTACCTTTGGGTGAGTGGCGCAGCAGGCTGTGTGGTTTATTTTTCAATGAGACTTCAATTGTTTCAACATCAATGCCTGCGATATAAATAGCCATACGCGCGCGCATCGCGTAAGGGCAGCGTCTAAAGGTGTATAAAATAGGTAGTGTCTTGTCACCCATTTAATTTTTTACGCCAACAAAAATTGCATTTCCTGAAGTTCCACCCCAAGGCACAATCTTGTCATAATCATGCTCAAAAATATGAACTTCAAAATTGGGTTGCAAAAAATTTTGTAACTGTTGAAAACTGACTGCGACCATTGGATGTTGGTCGTGCCATGTTTCGGTTATTTCTTTGGTGGTTTTTTGGATGCAAAGCTGAAGGGTTTGTTTATCGCCTTCGCCACAATAGTTCCAGCTCGATTGGAAAGTAAAATGACTGTTGTTGTGTTCGAGTGAATGTTTAATGCCTTCTCTGTTGTCGATAGTATTTTTGTCCACTGCGTTAAAACAAAATACCCCGCCAGGTTTGAGTGCAGCATGCACACAGGCAATACATTCTTTGAGTTTGGTGATGTCAGCGTTGTAGTGAATGGAGTATAAAAAGCAGCTAATTAAATCGAGTGGTTTCGTAACTGTAAAGCTGCTCATATCTTGCAGCATAAAGTGCGCTTCAGGGCAGCGAGCTTGAGCGATATTTAACATGGGCTGATTAATATCCAAGCCGCTGGCTGTATAGCCGAAATCGATAAAGTGCTTAACGTGCGGCCCAGTGCCGCAGGCTAAATCGAGATAGTCTTTATCTTCATTGCCAAAGATTTGGTGCAGTCGCTGAACACAATGGCTTTGTGTTTGATAATTAATATCTGAGCACATCAAATCATAATAGCGCGATAGGTCTGTGTATAAGGCGTTAGAAGACATATTTACTCTTTGGCAAAAAGATTGTTTAAATTGATTTAAACAATCTTGTGTTCAGCGTGAGTGATAAAAAAAGCCCCGCGAGTTTTCACTGGCGGGGCTTTTTTGTTGCACTGCTTAAAACTTAGTTTTTAGCGAGAGCAGCTTTCTTTTCTTTCTCTTTGGCAATTACTGCTTCAGCTACGTTGCTTGGGCAAGCAGAGTAGTGAGAGAACTCCATTGAGAACTGACCGCGACCAGAAGTCATGGTACGCAAAGTACTGATGTAACCAAACATTTCTGACAGTGGAACGTCAGCTTTGATACGTACGCCAGTTACGTTTGCTTCTTGGCCTGACAATTGACCGCGACGACGGTTCAAGTCACCAATAACATCACCTACGTGATCTTCTGGGCTGTACACGTCAACTTTCATGATTGGCTCAAGCAACTGTGGGCCAGCTTTTGGCATAGATTGACGGAAAGCGCCTTTTGCAGCGATTTCGAACGCGATTGCTGACGAGTCCACGGCGTGGAATGCACCGTCAATCAGGTCAATTTCAACGTCCAATACTGGGAAGCCAGCTAAAGGACCAGTTGCCATCATAGAAGCAAAACCTTTTTCGATTGCTGGGTAGAATTCTTTTGGAACGCTACCACCAACAACAGAGGTTTTGAATACGAAGCCAGTGTTTGGCTCGCCTGGTTTGATGGTGTAGTCGATCTTACCGTACTGACCAGAACCACCTGATTGCTTCTTGTGGGTATAGCTGTCTTCGATGTTGCGAGTAATGGTTTCACGATAAGCTACTTGAGGTTGGCCGACGTTCAGCTCTACACCGTAAGTACGTTTCATGATGTCCACTTTAATATCCAAGTGCAATTCACCCATACCTTTAAGGATGGTTTCACCTGAATCTGGATCGGTTTCAACGCGGAAAGTTGGGTCTTCAGAAACCAACTTGCCAATGGCAGTAGCCATTTTCTCGATCATGCTCTTGTCTTTTGGAGTTACAGAGATAGAAATTACTGGCTCTGGGAATACCATTGGTTCAAGAGTACATGGGAACTTAGGATCACACAGGGTGTGACCGGTTTGAACGTTTTTCAAGCCTACCAACGCAACGATGTCGCCTGCTTGCGCAGTGGTCAAATCGGTGCGGTCGTTAGCATTCATCTCCACCATACGGCCGATACGCTCGGTTTTGCCGGTGAACGAGTTAAGAATAGTGTCGCCTTTGTTCAATACGCCTGAGTAGATACGTACGAAAGTCAGGGCGCCGAAACGGTCATCCATGATTTTGAACGCAAGTGCGCGGAATGGCTCGTCTGCAGAAACGATAGCGAATTCGCCAGTTTCAGTACCTTCTTCGTCAGTCAAAGGCTGTGGATTAACTTCAGTTGGGCTTGGCAAGTAGTCAACTACTGCATCCAACAAGAGTTGCATACCTTTGTTTTTAAAGGCAGAACCACAGAAAGTTGGGAAGAACAACAGGTCGCGAGTTCCTTTACGGATACAACGCTTGATGTCTTCTACAGAAATTTCTTCACCTTCCATGTATGCCATCATAAGGTCGTCATCCGCTTCAACAGCGTTTTCAACCATTTGATCGCGGTACATGTCAACGTCATCAGCCATATCCGCTGGAACGTCGGTAACTGTGTAGTTTTCTGGCAAGCCGGTTTCATCCCAGATGTAAGCTTTTTTGCTTAACAGGTCTACCACACCAGTGAAGGTATCTTCACGGCCAATTGGCAAGGTCATGATTAAAGGCTTGGCACCCAAAACTTTCTTAACTTGATCGGTAACGCGTAAGAAATCTGCACCGATACGGTCAAGCTTGTTTACGAAAATCAAACGAGCAACTTTAGAGTCGTTCGCGTAGCGCCAGTTAGTTTCTGACTGAGGCTCTACACCGCCAGAACCACAGAATACGCCGATACCGCCATCGAGTACTTTCAATGAACGATACACTTCTACGGTGAAGTCAACGTGTCCGGGGGTATCAATAACGTTGAAGCGAGTACCTTTCCAGAAGCAGGTTACAGCTGCCGATTGAATGGTAATACCACGTTCGGCTTCCTGTACCATGAAGTCGGTAGTTGATTCACCTTCGTGAACCTCACCGATTTTATGGATTTTACCAGTCAGCTTCAGAATACGCTCGGTAGTGGTGGTTTTGCCGGCATCAACGTGGGCGAAGATACCAATGTTTCTGTAAAGTGATAAATCAGTCATAGGACTCTCTATAAGCTGGGTTGGAAAATAGGCGCGTAATATACAGGATTTTATTCAGATATGCCCTAGTAAAAAGCGATGAAATTTCCTGCTTTGGCATCCATTTCGATATTTTTAGGGCTAAATCAGTGCTTCAAGGACGAAATTTCTAATGAGATTAATTATCTTAAGGTTTTTGCGGAGGTAATTTGCGCGGAAAAGCTTTGGGTTTTATGCCCAAAAAAAGAACCCCCCGAGCAAGTCAGGGGGTTGATCGAGCTAGAGGATATCTAGATATTGCCGAAACCAATGTAGCCATTGCAGTGCAGAAACTCGCTTCCACCCGTTCCACCACCGCAAGCGCCGTTGCGATAAACACCTGTATTGGTGGTTTGTGCTTCTGATTGACGAATTGCACCGTTCACACTTATGTAATCCACTTGCACATCGCGCCCAGTTGCATCGTTGGTGTACTGCACCAAAGTTCCGCCAGCCGCGGAAGTCGCTACCGAGTAATTAGTCATTGTGGTGGTCAGTGTCCATGTTTTTACGACGGTATTGTTAACTTTTAAAGAGATACTTTCACCACCCGCTACTCCTTTCGCACGCACCACAATTGTTTTACTACCACTTGCTGCTGAGCTAGAACTGCCAGAGCTACCACTCCATGCAACCGCACGACCGCTATTGTTAATTGAGCCAGCCTGTAAGCCGCGGTTTTTGAGATTGGTTACTATCGACTGGATGGCATTGTTGGTGGTTGTGTAACCCTCGTGCATTAAAATTACACTGCCATTTTGGGCATTGCTTGCGGCAGCAGTAATTGATGCAGTACTTGCGCCGTTCCAGTCCTGAGTGTCTATATCCCAAGTGACGGTAGTCAGGCCGAGTGCGGTCGCTGCGGAAATGATGGTTGCATTGGTTTCACCATAGGGAGGGCGAAACAAGGTGGGTGTGCCGCCATAGGCACTTTGAATCGCCACTTGTGCTTGCTGCAGATCGTTATAAACCTGTTGATAGCTCCAACTGAGCATGTGTTGATGTGTATGACTATGGTTCTCGATTTTGTGACCCGCATTTGCCATGGCTTGAATAGCCGATGGATTGCTGCTTACTTTGCTACCCCATATAAAGAAGGTGGCTTTAACGCCGGCACTGTTAAGGGTATTTAGCAAAGCGGTAGTGTTACTCGTAGGGCCGTCATCAAAAGTTAATGCGTAATAGCCGTTTTGGGCGTTAGCGATTTGTCCTAGGCTGAGTAAACCTACTGACATTATTAAGGCAGCTAAAACTTTACACGTTTTGGGTAAGTGATTTTTTAAATAATTATTCATATTTTATTTCTCGCCGATTTGGTTGATTTGAGCGAGAGCCAGCCAGCAGATGTTGCCTCATTAATTTCGGAATGAGTGAAAGTGATGAGTAAAACCAACAGAGCGCAAGATTGACTCTCGTTTTTTGATATGCTGGATTGCTACTACCCCGAAGTCATTATTGTTATTGGGTGTCAGATTCCTTTCTTTGTCTGGGCGGAACCGCTAGTAACAAACAAGCTGCGCTTCAGAGGGCGCCAAGCCATGCTAACCATACATCAAATCCCTTTCAATGCACTAGTGTACAAGAAAACGGTTACATGTCGTTAATGTGACTAAAAGTTACATTAAAATTATGTTGTTGTCAGATGCAAAGGTGTGGGCATGGTTGGAAAAACTATGATCAAAAGATTGCTTGTGATTCGCGGGTGTGTATTGATAAGCATGTATGTTTTGGTTCAACAAAACAGCTGCTTCGCTTTAAGTTAAGTTTTGGCTTGCGGAATTGTAAGGCCTTTGATCACGGCAGGGCGAGCAAGAAAAGCGTCGAGAGAGCGAAGTACATGTGGAAAATTTTCAATGCCCACCAAGTCTCTCGCTTCATAAAAGCCAATTAAATTGCGCACCCAAGGGAAGGTTGCAATATCCGCAATGCTATAAGTTTCACCCATAATCCATGGGCCTGCTTTGAGTTGTTGCTCCAGCACCGCCAACAAACGTTTTGATTCCGCGATATAGCGATCAAGCGGGCGCTTGTCTTCGTAGTGTCTGCCAGCAAATTTATTAAAGAAACCCACTTGCCCAAACATAGGCCCAACGCCGCCCATTTGGAACATCAGCCATTGAATGGTGTGGTAACGGCCTGCCATATCTGCAGGTATTAGTTGTTGGGTTTTATCGGCGAGGTAAATCAAAATAGCGCCGGATTCAAAGAGCGCAAGCGGTTGGTTGTTAGGGCCGTTGGGATCAATAATCGCAGGAATTTTGTTGTTGGGATTTAGCGATAAAAACTCTGGCGATAATTGATCGTTGGTATCAAAGCTTACCAAGTGTGGTTCATAGGCTAAGCCAGTTTCCTCTAGCATAATTGATACTTTAACGCCGTTGGGTGTGGGTAATGAATAGAGTTGCAGTACCTCTGGGTGCTGTGCTGGCCATTTTTGAGTGATTGGGAATGCAGATAAGTTATCCATAATGCCTTTCCTGTAGGTCAGGTGGTCTCTTAAAAATTAAGAATTAATTTTCAGCGTGAGAGCGGGTGCTAAATTCAGTGTACCAATAAGACGGATGCTTTTTTTTGTCTAACAATAACCGCGTGTTTTCGGGGTTAGCTATTTTTACAATGTGGCGCTTTTCAAGATCGAGGCGCTTAATTTTTTCGCTAAAATAGCGGTTAAATATCTTATCAAAAGAGCCGTCGGCAATTGCGCGCGCAAGGCCCACTTTAATATCGGCAGCCAGTTTTGGATTTTTTTTATTCACATAGAAAAAGTAGGCTGCAGGATATTGAATGATTAATTCCGACTCAATTTTCAAGTTTAATTCAGGAAACGCATTTTCCTCGTCATATATTTCAAGCGCAGAACGTGATAAATAATCAATACGATTCTGTTTCAGCATGTAGAAAAGCCCTTTCCAGCTACCAGAAAGTTTTTGTGGCAAGTTTACAGCATCGTACAAAACTGCCTCCGGCCAATCATTGCCATTTCCTGCTGTGTATTTTTTTAAGTCAGTAGCAGTTTTAATTGCAGAAAACTCTGACTGGCTTTCGGGGCGGATAAAAAACACGCGCCAGCCTGTGAGCCCTTTGCACAAAGGAATGCGTATTGGTTGTAAGTCTTTATCTAGAAATGCTTGAGTATTGAGCCAATGAACATCGTATAAATTAGCGGTTAGGTTGGTTTTGGAGCGACTTTCGTTCATGAATGGCAGCGATAATTTTTCAAGTTGATACTCATGATTCGATTTGGAAAGTGCAAGCTCAAGAATTTCCACAAAATATTTTACGCGCTTATAGTAGTGAGGGTTTGAATCTGATGCGGGGTAGCGTACAACGATTGGGGTTGTTTGCTTGGCGTGGAGATCTATGGGCGATAAGCACAGTGCAACAAATAGTACGCCCAAGATCGCCTTGAAAATACCGGTGATGCCTTGATTTGGAGCATTTGTTAGGGGCAAGGAGGTGCGAATGATGAAATACTCCAGTAATACAAACAGAACGATTATGTTTCAGCTTTTGGAGTTTAAGGTTAAAGGTGAGCGCTGATTATAGAATGATTCTGCGTGAAGCGTGTATTTTTTTACTATGCGCCTCAACCTGTATATCAATACGACGAGTTGGGTGTACTGTCAGGGTTAATCTCTCCATAAACTTCTTCGGGATCTACATCATTGAGCAGTAAGGTTTCTCTTACGATTTGAATCTGCTCAAGGACGGTTTGATAGCGATCACCGTATTCATACTTATTGACTTCGATTGCTTTAGGCATATAACAAAAAGCAATTTTTAAAGCTTGCAAAGCGTCTTCATTTATCTTTTCGGTCATGGTTTTATCCGTTTGTGTCTATTGTCATTACTGTTGATGGACTCTCGCAGAATAAAGCTGTGCTGGGCGCGTTGCATCATCAGCATCGGTAACCAGCAAAATATCTATGGATTTGTCATGGGAAGTTGCTACTAAACCTTCCAGCTTTATCTTTTTATCGATAGGCTCCAGTGAGCTTAAATCGCCTTTTGAATTAATAATGCCAATTACCGAGCCCATACAAGCTCCATCCAGATAGGCGTCAGAGGTGTTTTCGGCACTGGCGGTAAAAACAATTTCACCCGTGGGGAGTGAAGTGGCATCGGTAAAGCACAGTGGAACTTCATCGATTTCACCTAAATCATAAGGTGTAATCTGTATCCTCGGCTCATAGTATTCGTGTGGCTGCGAGAGTACACGATAAAAATCTTCTAGCCCAATGCGGATGCTGGCATTCAATTTGTTTTTCTTGTTGCCGCGCTGGAAAAGAAAAATATCGTTCTGAACAATAGCAGCGCCTTCAATATTTAATTTACCTATTTCGCCTTTCAGAAATTCGTAAAAAGGTGAAAGGTCAATAATCTCAGCGGGGCCAGAAATATTTCCATGGCTGTCTAAGGAAATTATCGCACTGCGGTGGCGATTTTTTTTGGAACCAGAGCCTAGTGCCAGCAGAGCTTGCCGCGATGGATTCTTGGGCTGCGAAATGAGCGTAAGCACCTCAACATCTGGTTTCTCTGCTTTGCGTTCCTCAGCCTCAATGGGTAACTCGCCAGCAAAGCACCGGTACAGATCTCCGGCGTTATCGCCTTCCAATGAAAACTTACCCAAGTGTAATTCATCATCTGCAACTACATATAGCCAAGGGCCAATTTGCACTAATCCACTTGCCGCACTTAGGTGTGCAGGGCGGTTTGGCTGGGCCGATCGCGTTAACAACAGGCTTTTCATTTCAGTAAGTTGAATCATTGTAGATTCCATGATGAGGAAGGCGAGCAATTTCCGCGTTTAATTCTTGATACTTCCTGGCATAGGTTGGCTTATCACTACTTAACTTAACTTAATTTATAGAAGTGTTTAAGTTACTCTCGTAGATTCCTAAGGGTAGTCAAAACGCAGGGTGAAAACATGAATTCTTGGTTAAAAATAATTATACAGGTATACCTGCTGCTTCTGGCATCGAGTATGACCATTGGCTGTGGGCAGCTAAGCCAATCCAAGGTGACGGGGCCTAGTGCTTCTGATGTATTGCGAGTCAGTTTTCAAGACGCGCAGACTGGTTTCTATAACGCCAGCATGATGCAACAAGATTTTCCGTTGGCTAGTGCATGGAATAATGGGCTTGATGAAAAACGAGCGGTCATTGCAAGCGAAAAAGGTAATAAGTTTTTACGTGTTACCTTTACCGGTAAGGAGTTTGGGCCTGCACGTGGCGGCGTTCAATTCAAAGTTCCATTTAAACAAAGTTATAACCAACTATATTTTTCCTATCGCGTGCGTTTTGCAAAAGATTTTGATTTTGTGAAAGGTGGAAAGTTGCCGGGTTTTATGGGCGGCACTGGGCCCACGGGTTGCGTATCCGATAAAAATGGATTCTCGGCGCGCAATATGTGGCGAGTGAATGGCGATGCGGTGCAATATCTTTATGCTCCCCGAAAAATATCTCCCTGTGGTGACGACTATCACTATACCAAGGGTGGCGTAAATCAGCGCTTCATTCCGGGGAAATGGCAAACGGTTGAGCATCGGTTAGTTATGAATACCCCTGGTGAAAATAACGGAATCATGCAGGCGTGGTTAGATGGTGAATTGGTATTGGATGTAAAAGATTTTCTATTTCGCGAAACAGGATCTAGCTTTGCAATAGATACCTTGTATTTCTCCACGTTTTTTGGAGGAGGGGATGCAGAGTGGGCTCCTCAAACACCACAGGTCACAGATTTCGATGATTTGATCGTTTCTGAAAAGCCAATAGGGCATCGCAAATAATAAAGTGCTCGTGTTTTCCTCTGCGCGCTTTGTGGCTAATTGCTCTTAATAAATTGACAGTGGTTAGGCAAGTTAGGGTAATCGTCTTTTATATCCCGATAAAAACCTACGGCGTTGTTATAGATTTTTGATGACGATAGCTTTATCCAGCAGGCGGCTTGCCGTTTAATCTCTGGATCTGTTGCCATGTTGAAGTGTAAAACACCGTAATAAAAAGCTACATCGGGATCAGTATCTTGGCTAAGGAGTTGTCTGTAAATTGAGAGCGCTTTGGGGATATCCTTTTCTAAATAATCCCCTCGCCACATCATTTTCGCGAATATCTTTGAAGAGATTAGGTGGTTGTGTTTGTGACCAAGCCCGCAGGCTAAAAAGCTGGCGTTATAGATTGCCTTGTCAAATGCCATTTGGCAAAGCTCGTCCAGTGTGTGTTTCTTTTCTAGCATCTCGCGGTGTGGATCCAACGCGTCTAAAGCGCCATAGGCAACCAGCGACTTGATTTGCGGGTTCATGGCAAGGAGTTTGGGTGTGATGGAAATTTCCATCGCAGGATCCTTTTTATTGACTACCGCTTTCTCATCGTCGGAAAGCAAATCAAACGCTTTCTCATAGCTTTTATGCTGAGTGGCGAGCGAAAAATGCTTTTTTACTTCCGGTTGATTAACGTAATGATTAAGGTATTTCAGCTCGTTTTTCGATAAGTTGGACTTAATGATTTCAATCATTCCTGGTCTGATATTTACAAAAATCGACGGGAAATCAACGGCGTTGATGAACTCTAGTCCTTCCTTTAATTCTGGTTGTTCACTGTAGGATTTATTGATTTCATTGAACGCGGAGAGTTGCATGGGTAATAAGAAATTATCAAAAATGCTTTCAGCATCAGACGTTGCATCTGCTGTGCAAATTTGAGAATTACCTAGGAAAGCGATAAAACACACTCCAGTTAATATTTTTTTAGCTAGCCGGATGTTGGTTGGCAAACGGGTGACTAGGTTCATCATGATGTTAAGTTCATTGCCCTATTAAAAATTAATTGATTACTATTTCTTGAGCAGCAACCACACTTTTTCATAGGCAGTGCATTGGCCTTTGAGTTTGCCGATAACCTCGGCGCTTTCTAACAGAGTGAGTCTGTAGTCTTCGTGGTAATGGGCTTGTATTTCGAGATCATGTATCGAAAAAGGCGGGCCAGCCAATTGGCTTTGGTCGTAGTCAAAACAAATTACAAGTTGCTTTGCGTGGCGCGTAATCTGCTTCAGGTGTGCGGTGTATTTCTTGCGCACTTCATTGGGCAAAGCAACTAAGGCGGCGCGATCATAAATAGCATCCACTTCGCCAAGTAAGCGGCTAGAAAGGTTAAAAATATCACCTACAAATATGTCTATATTGTGGGCGCTGTAATGTTGTAGGTTTTCAAGTTGAGTAATTACAGGCACTAGGCCCAATTCATGGAAGAGTTGCTCAACCGCTATGGGGCTTAGCTCTGCTCCAGCCACTTGGTAGCCCTGCGCGAGCAGCCAATGAATGTCTAGGGTTTTTCCGCATAAAGGTAAAAATACGCGGCTGTTAGGTGCCAAGCTAAGTGCGTGGAAATGTTTCACTAACAATGGGTTTGCATCACTGTTATGAAAACCAATATCGCTCTCTTGCCATTTTTTATGCCAAAAATTAGGTTCCATAAATTGCTCGTAGTGCGGGGTATCAAATTTTCTAAGGTTTTACGACAGATGATAGAATCTTATCTTAAAAATCAATTCGCGTGTTGGGCAGTCTTACCCAACATGCGGGCTATCGATAATATCTAGTTTGGCTGCGGGCTCTTGTGTAAGTCGAACATATTAATTTTGGAAAATAAATCTTCAAACATTAAGCGCGTGTCTATTTGCGTGTATACGCGCATTGTTCTTCCTTTTGTATTGGTTTGATAGATTCCCTTATCCGTAATTAAGGGGGTTTCTTGCAAGATATAGGGGCTAGAGGCCGAATCTTTTTCCCATGGGGTTTGCAGTGCGGTGATCAATGTGAGCGGGTTGTCGCCCAGCACATAGGTTTCACCCAAAGAGCCATTCGCTTTTTTCTTTAAGCTCTTGAGCGTAGAGATCAAATAATTTCCTACTGGGCCTTTACCTAATAGTCGGTTCGAAAGCTCGGCATCTGACACTATCGCTTGGCGATAAACATTTCTGGGGATTTGCCAAATCTCAATGTCAGATTCATTAAAAATAATTTGCGCCGCTAAAGCATCTATCCCCAAATTGTATTCAACGCCTTTTGAGTTGGGCGGCGGTAAAGCCATGCCGCTATATTCTGGGCCGCCAATCCATACCAACTTAATGCGCTTGCTAATCTTTGGTTCTTTCTTAAAAGCGCTCGCAATGGTTGTTAAGCCTGCGCCGCAGAGAATGTACAATGGGCGTGGATCGTCCTTCATGGCTTCGCGAATAATTAAATCAGCGCCCTCAGATTCCTGTGGCTTAGCTATATTTTCAATACTTTTAGTAGCGCCTTCCACAACAGTAATCGCTGGGTTTAGGTTTAACACTTTCATGAGCTTATCGGCTTCTAACTTTCCGTAGGCTGCGGTTCCTGGTGCGCCGTAAAAACCGCTCTGGTAATGCTGCGAGGCAATAATGCCTTTCACTTCATTGGAGGGCGAGAGCAGTTGGTGCGCCAATTGAAAAAGTCCATCGGGGTCGCCCCCAAAATCGTTATCTATGATGACTCTGATAATTGGTTTGTGTTCGATTGGAGTTACTGTGTTGTTAGAGAGTTGCTCTGAGAAGCAGTTAGTTGATAGAAAGCTTAGGATTATTATGAAAAGAGATTTTTGCATTTATATATCCATCAATGAAATTAATTGCGGTCGTTTTTAAGTTATTTCTTTTTTAATTCGCCTGCACCTGTCTGTAGCCATTTTGTACCGGGCAAGGAGTCTTTTCCACCGGTGTTATTCACGGCCCGCATGGAGTAGAGCAGTACGCTATTTTCATCTTTGAGTGTTATATAAAGTGTTTGTGATTCAACCCACAAGCCATCTTCATCTGTTCCTGATTTTAAAAAGTGCCCAACGATGGTGTCTTTATTGCCATCAAATTTGAAACTATTTATGTAGCTCCTGCGCATCTTCACCCATTCGCCTGCTTGATTTTTATTGTATATCTCAAAATTGGTGGGGGTCACTTCAATGGCAAAGGGGTACGAGTAATTTTTATTGAGGGTGGCGTTTTCAAAATATTGATAGTTCATGTCGCCTTCCCATCTGCCATAGAGTGAGGCTATTAAAGATGCTTCGCTAGTGTCTTTATCGGGTGCGGCGGACTTATCGGAAGTGGCGGCCTCGGTGGTTAGAGATAATGTGCAGACAAGTAAAATTGTTATAAGTCTTTTCACGTAAAGTATCCATTTCTAATGTGAGGATTGAGGCGTTTGAGTTTATTTGGAGGTTGTCATTTTTGTACGCAACATTCAATAAGCCATATGAATTTATTTTGACCAAAAACTAGACACAAGCAATCTGGAAACTTAGGGTGTATTTGAATTTGTCATGACGACAATTATAAGAATCCTGTAAGCTTTGCATCTTGAAACGCCCTCACTTTTAACACTAAAGGAAACTACTATGCCTCAATTTAAACTTTCCTATTTTGATTTTCATGGTGGCCGCGCTGAGCCAGTACGTTTGGCAATGCACATCGGCGGCATTGACTTTGAAGATAATCGTTTTGGTTACCCTGTGTTTGCAGAATTTCGTAAAACAACGCCCTTTGGTCAGGTGCCTACGCTTGAGGTAGATGGTGTTATGGTGACTCAGTCAGACGCAATGACGCGTTATGTGGGTAAGCTCGCAGGCTTGTATCCTACAGATGCCTATCAAGCGCTGTTGTGCGATGAAGTGCTCTCCGTAATTGAAGATGCTTCTGTAAAAATTGGGCCAACCTATCGCATGACGGGCGATGCTCAAAAAGAGGCAAGATTAGCTCTCGTGAACGAATCTATGCCAGTATACCTTGGCTGGTTGCAGCGCAAATTGCTGGAGCAGGGCGGTGAATATTTTGTAGAGAATCGCCTCACCATTGCTGACCTAAAAGTATTTGTAGATGTACGCGGTTTAAATTCAGGTCGTTTGGATCATGTTCCTACTGATTTGGTAGAAAAAGTAGCACCCGAGTTGAATGTCCACATGCAACGTATTGCTAAGCACCCCGCCGTAGCATCCTACTACGCCAAGTTTGGTCTTTGATTAGAAGTTGGTGTCAGAGTAAAAATAACAATAAAAGATTTGAAGATTCAATTGCGCTTCGATTTAATTTTACTCTGACTTCAATTGTTCTGAATTATCTGTGGCTTCTAAGGGTTACTTACAATTAACCACTTTTGTTCCTCCAACGAGGTCATGTATGCAGCGTTTTTCATTTCCAAATATAAATAAAATATTTGCTATGGATATGAATGGTCCAACAAATGGAATTTGGCCTGGAACAAAAAAGAAGGCGTATCGTTTAAGCAAATGATCATTTAGCGTTGGTAGGTTTCCGTTTAAGTCTACTATTTTTATTCCTATAGCGTTTTTGCCAATAGTTTGGCCACTGCTAATGAGGAGTTTGCCATTAAGAATAATAAAGGCGATTATGCCAACCACGCTATACGCTAGACTGTAACCTAGCGCTGGTTGAACCCCTTGAGCCATTCCATTAAACCCGCCTGTGAAATACATAATAGGTATGATGACGATGCAGTAAATAATCCCATCTAAAATTGATGCAAATAACCGATCCCAGCGCGATGCAAGCACGCCGGTGTCATTTGCTGTTTCGGTTGCTTCGGTGCTTTGCGGATTGTAGTTGTTTTCGGTCATACATTTTTCCTTGCTGTAGAGTTTTTATGGAAGAAAGCATTGTTTAATTAAATTTTTAGTCTTGGGTGTTATTTAGGAGCATTATTTTTCCGTGCTGGAGCCGATGAGGATGAGTAGCCGTTCTCGGGTTTGTGTGCTGCATCACCCTCAGGGAATTTTATGCCGGTTATAAGTGCATCTTTGAATTCCCGTTCATGTCTTGTATCTTTCTTGAAGTCTTCCACTGAGATGTCTTTGGTTGGTGTTGTCTTTGCTGTGGTGTTGGATATTGTATTTGGTGATACTTTCTTTACCGAGCTATTTTGTTCGCCGAGGCTGTATTGGCTCATGGCGATCAAGCTTGTAAGCATAAATGCTGTGATTGATTTTATGGGTTTCATATTCGTTCCTCAAAATTTTTTGGTGTAATTGATTTTATACACAATAGCTTTGATTAGATTTTTCGGTAATTCAACACAATGCCATTGGTGATTATGAATATTGGGGTGCGTAGGCTTAGCCCAGCCTTGGGTACGTGCTCTGACCCCAATTACTGATTTTTTGGCGTAAGTTTTTCAGCGATATCGGGATTTTCGTTTAGGAACTCTTTGAATTTGTCAGGATTATTTTCCATTCCCAATGTGTACGCTTTTTTATAATCTGCTTGGGCTTCAGCTATTTTGCCGAGTTTTTCATAGGTTAAACCTCTGCGCCAATAAGCAAAAGGGTACATCGGATCTGTTTTTAATCCTTCAGAATAGGCATCAATTGCTTTTGTAAATTCTCCCATTTCCGCGTAAGTCCATCCCAAGTGATAATAATAGGATATGCGCACCTTGGATTTATCACATTGATTGTGCAGTTCAATTTGTTCTAATGCGGCATTGAAATTTTTCTGCTCTCTAAACGCAGCAGCTTTTCTTATAGGGCTCCAGCAGTCAGGCATCAATGCAAGAAATCCAGCTGCAGGGCGCGTTTCTTCATAATCTCCGTGATACATATCGAGATATACAGAATGCGTAACCACTCCTTTGTTGGTGTCACAAAGTACTTCGTAGATGTCAAGAATTGAACCAAATGGGCCGGCGCCGGCGCTACCTTGACGATTAAATGAGGAAACTGGCTCGTTGTTTTCGCAAACCAATCGACTTAAATAACTCCTTTGTCCGCCAGGGCCGCCAACGCGGATTGGATTATCTTTTGAACCTAACGGATATTTGGCTAGCTTTTTCTCATCGACATTTTTTTGCTTGCCGCCCATTAGTTGGCTTAATGCTTTTGCCGCGTCGGCATCTGAAACATGTGTTTCCTTTTCGCTTTTTGTCGGTTTGCTGGCGCAAGCTACTAGTGATAGGGCGAGTATGGCTATGAGAATGTTCTTTATCATGATGAGTCCTTTTTTGTTTAAGCTATTTAGTCTTACTCTAATTCTAATTTTTTATAATCTTGATGGAGTGGATATTTTCACATCAAGCTGGTTTATTAAGAGTAGGGCGTATTTAAAGCGATGCGTTTTATTGGCTTCGGCAGTGTATCTGGCGGTCATTATTTTTTCAGTGGGCTTTCAAGAATGTAACTGGCGAAACGACGCTTAATTTTGGCAGCATCATCTTTCAGGCCTATTTGATTTGCCAAGTCTATGAGTTTATAAACGTTCTCTTCAAATCTCGCGTCAGAATGTGCTTGAAAAGTATTGTTGGATTTTCTTGAAAAGCGCAGGTCTGATTCTCTGGCGAATCTCAGGTTTTCAAATTCGTAGAGTGGATCAATATATTTTTTCGCTAAGTCGTACTGTTTGGCGTCGATGATAAGATCTCGAGCAAAAAAGCGATATGATTCAGCTTGTTCTGGGAAATCTTTATCTACCGCAATAAACGTTGCCAATGTTTCGCTATCCCTTTCTATATAGCGATTAATGGCATTGTATTCCTGAAAAACCTCAGAGTTCCCCTTGCCAGACAATATAATTTTTTTACGTTCGTCAGACATTGAAATTAGTTCATTCATTGCTGGAGGATAGACCTTCCCGAGTTTGGCCCAATCACCTAAACAAAAGGATAATCTCACGCCCCCCAAGCTGCTCTCTTTTTTTGACTCTATAAAATAATAGCGGTATGCACGTAAGGCTTCGTCATACTGTTTGTTTTCAACCAGCTTACTGGCTAGGAAAAGGTAGTTTTTATCTATTTCAGCGAAAGTAAGTTGTGAACTCATCAACAAGAAGAGGGCGGTAGTTAATATCTTTTTCATTTGATTGTCCCTGTGTGGTTATTTTTGCTTAAGCTTTGATTCAATTTTTTTCGGTTAATGCCTTGAGCGTCGTTTGGTTGGGTCTTTTACAAAGGTGTTGAGCGTATCATAGGGTATGCAGTAATTTGAAAATACGCCTTTGTGCACAATTATTTGTTGAGTCTCTTTAATGTTTGCGTTTGGGTTTGAATAGGTGCGATTATCCTCATGGGCATAAATTTCTATGGTGAGCTTATTATTTTCTAGCGTCTTCCATTCTTGGTGAGTAGTGTCGTTTTTGTCGAGGAAAAATGTAAATGTTGTTTCGCTACCGTAATAGTAAGTTGCGGTATTGATGACTGATCGTATGCCCCAAAAAGAACAACCTATTATCAGCACGCTAATGAATACATTTACGATTTTTTGTGGGCACTTTCTCATGTAGTAGAGGGCGTAACTGCCAATAGCAACCGCTATAACGCCACAAAATATATCAAGGTAGCCTGTGTCCAGAACTCTGGATTTATTCATTAGGCCAACAAAAAGACCCAATAAAAAAAATACTGCCGCGCCGCCAGACACAATGCCTGCTTCTTTGCCTAAATCGAATTGCTTTTGGACGACTTCGGTTGCCTCACGAGAGCTTGCTTCACGTAAGTTTGGCTGAAAGTATTTTATAGCTTGATAAAGAGCAAAGTCTTCGGGCGGTTTGTTACGGCTGTATTTAAAAAGTGGGCTTGGGTCTTTCTGAATATTGAGTGTGTTTTCATCTAATGCCCATAGCGGAAAACCTATCATTCTGTCTTTGGTGGGGTTTTTCAGTAAGATTTTATGCCCGCCCATGGGTGCGCAAATAAGAACACTTTCAGACACATCTTTCCACGCTAGCTCCCATGTGCCCATATTTAAAGGCAGTTGGGTTAATGTTATCCCGCTGGATGTAAAAACGAGCCTTATCTTTCCCACAATATAATTGACGTATAGCGCAATAATAATGATGGCTGCGATTGTGAGTAACACTGTATAAGAGGGCGGCGTACTCTCTTTGGTAAACGTTTTTAATAAGTCCTTTCCACCCACTATGACGCATATGTAAATTCCTAATAGCAACGCAATAGATCGCATGCGCGATGTGATTTTAAATGTTGCCTTGTGCATATAAATCCTTGTTTTATGTAGGTAGATTTTGTTCGGTAAACCAAACATGCGACCGTTTTTAATTAAATGTTTCCGTGATTCGACAATGTGCCATCCGTGATGACGAATGTTGGGGTTCGCAAGCTCACCGCCAACCTACGCGAACTTGTGAATGGTTGAATATGGCCAGTCTTGCGCGTTGCTTACGTAACCGTGTTTTATTGGATTATTGTGTATGTATTCAATATGGTTGTAAAAATCCCGTTCGTCGCGGATGGTGTGTTCCCAAAAGCGGCGTTGCCAGATTCCGCGTTCGCCCTTTTTTAAACGGGTGGTTTTAATTAGCTCAGTTTTGGTTATAGCGCGCGAGAAGTTGGCTTTGATTAATGCCCAGCGGGTGGAGTAGTCGCAGTCGTTTTGCGGTAATGTCCACAAGCAGTGCAGGTGGTCTGGCATTACCACCATTGCGTTGATCTCGAACGGGTGTTTTTGTTTTACCGTTTTAAATGCCGAACGCAAGCAATCAATATGTTGTACCAATAAATCGCTCTTACGATCCGCCAGCGTCACCGTGAAAAAATAACAACCACCCTCCACATAAACCCGCCGATAATCCATTACATCTCCTTTTAATAAAACATTCCGATTAACAACCCCGCGCGTAACTCATATCAAAGTGCTCCGTAGGTTGGCGGTGAGGAACGAACCCCAACATGACCATGTATCCGCTTAAACCGTAAAGTCAAATGTGCGACTGCTTTTAATTAAATGTTTCCGTAATTCGATATTGTGCCATTTTCGATTACGAATGTTGGGGTTCGCAAGCTCACCACCAACCTACATTCCGCGCGTAACGCAATTCAAGGTGCTCCGTAGGTTGGTGGTGAGGAACGAACCCCAACATGACCATGTTGCCGGTTAAACCGATAATTAAAATGTGATTCTGTGCATTGTTCTGGCTTTGTTGATTGTTGTGTTGGGCATTGCTGCCCAACCTACGGGCTAGTTTACGGAGTTTAATTTCGGCAAACGCCATGTACCAAATTTTGACATTCTTAATCCTAAAGTACGTTTTAATTTCTCTAAAAATGGTTTGGTTCTCAGCTCATTGCGAGGTGATGAGACAGAATCATTTGGGGTGATGATATTTACAGCAATTTCAGAGTATAACTCCATTGCTTTTTTAGCATATTTTTTAATTGCTCCTTTAAACTCGGCGCCATCCATTTTTCTTAGCGTGAGCTTTGTCATATCTGACCCCGATCGATCAACTAACATATTTGCAACATATATTCCCCATGGTGTTCCGTGAATACCTAAAATTGCTTTCATTATTGGATCCGTGTCGTTGCTTGAGGTTTCTAGGAGTGATGCTCTTTCTGTTTCAATTTCTTGCGCTAACAACCAAGCAAGCATAACTTTTTCAGCTTTTAGTGCTTTTGGGAAAATGCTTTTGTAAGAGCGATCGAAAAGTTCGGCCTTCTTTGCAACTGCCTCAAGGACAGTATCATCTGACATTGCAGCTAGATATTGTGTGATTCTATCTAGCTCTATGCGTTTGGGGTTTTTAACAGATTTTGTTCCTTCTTGTTTAGGTGCGTATAAATATTCTATTTTTTCAAATGAGTTCCGCAAGTTTTCTTGTATTGGGTCGAGAAGGCGAACCGCTGACAGTTTTACCGGATTTTGTGTGTTGTTGTAACGAACTATGTCTGTAAGTAGAGCCTTTTTTGCACCTACGATTCTAACAAGCACTTGAGCTTTTCCAGACTCCGCAGCTTTAGCTACAGCACGTGATAAACTGACTGTTGTTTGACAGCCATTAACAACGGAGAATCGGCGTATTAAGTATTTTTTATCGGATATACATTCGAAGCTTTCTGCTACGATTGTTATTCCGTTGTTTAATGCCCAAAAATCACCAGGTCTTGAGTTTGCCGTTTCGACAATTTTCTCATTTATTCCACCTTTACGTTCGCCGATAAAAAGGCGAACATTTCCCTCAAATAATTGATTTTGATGTGTGTTGTGAAGTCTTGCTAATTCTGATGCTGGAACTGCCCCCACAATTGCATTTCCAAAGTCACCTTTAACCTCTACTACTGAGCTAATAAATTCAACTGTATCTTCTTGAACATTCCTATCGGCTGTTTTTGCTATAACAAATTTGTCGTGTAGAGAGTCTTGGTGCTCGTAGAAAAATGTTGTGTCGGAACTATAGGTTTTAGATCTAACAGTTGCTTCTCGTTGTCTATCAATTTGATCTGAGCGTGCGGCAAGTGAAACCAATCCCAGCACTAATGAATAATTAGTTACATCAATTTCTGTTAGGCAGTCGTAAATATCGTGACGACCTCCGTGTTTAAAAGAAATTGGATCTTTGATATTCGCTATCGCTGCAATTAATGAATTCCATTTGTTCAAACTGGCAGTTCGATCCGGTCTGTCTGAAATATAACCTTGCAAAACATAAATAACTTCTTGATCGTTATCTATGTATATAAAATCACATCCGTTGTCTTCAGATCCGTCGGCAGATGCAGCATCGATTGCTTCGTCTTCATCTATACCAAGAAGAGTTGATGCGTACCAGACAGTAATTGCTTTGTCGCGACTGATGCCACTTCGTTTGGCTACTGCGTCAATTGCGGACAGTATCTCTTTTCTTCTTGAGTCACTCTGATTTTGACGTGTTGTGCTGTTATTCGATGTTGTTGCTTTCATTATTTTTCCTTTTAATAAAAAACCGCTACCAAGCCTCATCAACAATCTGATTAACTCAATAGCGGTTTTGGTTATTCACTCCGGAACATGTTGTCCATTTTTGTTTTTTAAAGTCGCTGGATACCCTGCGGGTATGACGAGCGGGGAGTTAATCCCAAGAAAGCGCCCCACCAGTTTGATATTCAATCACGCGCGTTTCAAAAAAGTTTTTCTCTTTACGCAAATCCATAATCTCGCTCATCCATGGGAATGGGTTTTGCGCACCTGGATATTGTTCTTTCAAGCCCACTTGTGAGCAGCGACGGTTGGCGATGAAGTGGAGGTATTCTTCCATCATGGCCGCGTTCATGCCGAGTACGCCGCGTGGCATTGAATCGCGAGCGTATTGAATTTCTAACTCGGTGCCTTGCAGAATCATTTGAATCACTTCGGCTTGGAATTCTGCAGTCCACAAGTGTGGATTTTCTAATTTGATTTGGTTGATAACATCAATACCAAAATTCAAATGCATGGATTCATCGCGCAGAATGTATTGGAACTGTTCTGCAACGCCGGTCATTTTGTTGCGGCGGCCCATAGAGAGAATTTGGCTAAAACCGCAGTAGAAGAAAATACCTTCGGTCACAACATAAAACGCTACAAGGTTGCGCAGCAATTCTTGATCTGTTTCTGGTGTGCCGGTGGTGAAGGTTGGGTCGCTCAGGGCTTGGGTGTGTTTCAAGCTCCATGCGGCTTTGTTGGCAACCGATGGCAATTCGCGGTACATGTTGAAAATTTCGCCTTCGTCCATGCCTAAAGATTCAATGCAATATTGATAGGCGTGGGTGTGAATAGCTTCTTCAAATGATTGACGCAAAATGTATTGGCGGCACTCTGGGTTGGTGATTAAACGGTAAATCGCTAGCGCGAGGTTGTTGGCAACCAAGGAGTCTGCGGTAGAGAAGTAACCGAGGCTGCGCATGATGATGCGGCGCTCGTCATCGGTGAGGCCGTCTTTGCTTTTCCACAACGCGATGTCGGCGGTCATGTTTACTTCTTGTGGCATCCAGTGGTTGGAGCAGCCGTCTAAATATTTTTGCCATGCCCAATCGTATTTGAAAGGTACGAGTTGGTTAAGGTCGGCGCGGCAGTTGATCATTTGTTTTTCATCAACTTGAATACGGTGCGCGCCCATTTCCAACTCGGCAATGCCGGGGGCTGGGTCTAGGTTGGCCAATGCCGCGCGCGCTTTAGCAAGCTCTGGGCTAATGCCTTCAGCATTGCTGGTAGCGGCGAAGGTAGCGTTTGGCGCTTCGGTTTGTGCGATTTGTTGCACTGGCGCTGGTGCGACTGGTGCAGCAGTCAAGGCTTCTTGACGTGCGTTTTCTTTAGCGGCTTCTTTTACCACTTCTTCAGAGTCGAATTCATCCCAACTTAACATGGTGTTCCTCTTTATATTCTTACTTGTGTTCTTGCGTATTTGTCTTGGTTAGATGCTTGCGCATTTGACCCCCTCCCAACCTCCCCCTTGAAAAAGGGGAGGGGCTGATTGCACGCTGCAATAAGCAGGGAGTCGGCTCCTCCCTCTTGTGAAGGGGGAGGTTGGGAGGGGGTGCCTTTTACTGGCAAGCCTCGCAATCTGGATTGTCTATTGAACACGCCAATGGCACTGGTGCTGCTTGTGCAAAATCGGCTTGTTCAATTTCAGATACTACCGGTGCGGCAACTACGGGAGCTGCAGCAATTCCGCCGCCTGCGCCAGTGGCCGATACCGCGTTCAATGCACCGGTATTAATGGTGGATTTCTCGGTAGTGGTGGCAGACAAGGCGCGTAGGTAGTACGTGGTTTTAAGGCCGCTGTACCACGCCATGCGGTAGGTGATATCCAGTTTCTTACCGTTAGCGCCAGCAATGTAGAGGTTCAAGCTTTGGGCTTGGTCGATCCACTTTTGGCGGCGGCTAGCTGATTCAATAATCCACTTGGGTTCAACTTCAAATGCGGTGGAGTAAATCGCTTTCAAATCTGCGGGGATACGGTCAATTTTTTGCACCGAACCTTCGTAGTATTTCAAATCGTTAACCATTACGGCATCCCACAATCCACGGGCTTTTAAGTCGTGTACCAAGTGTGGGTTTACTACGGTGAACTCGCCTGAAAGGTTTGATTTCACGTAGAGGTTTTGATAAGTCGGTTCAATCGATTGAGTTACACCAGTGATGTTAGAAATGGTTGCAGTAGGTGCAATCGCCATCACATTAGAGTTGCGCATACCTTGTGATTTCACTTGGGCGCGTAAGGCTTCCCAATCCAAGGTAGAGCTGCGGTCAACTTTAATGTATTGAGCACCACGGTTTTGCGCGAGTTTCTCAATAGAGTCGAGCGGCAGAATGCCTTGGCTCCACAACGAACCTTCAAAGGTAGAGTACTTGCCGCGCTCAGCTGCCAATTGGCTTGACGCTTTAATGGCGTAGTAGCTCACGGCTTCCATTGAGGTATCAGCGAAAGCGACTGCTTCATCTGAACTGTAGGCGATACGTTGCAAATAGAGCGCATCCTGGAAGCCCATAATGCCAAGGCCAATAGGGCGATGACGAATGTTAGAGGCTTTAGAGGTGGCCACGGCGTAGTAGTTAATGTCGATAACGTTATCTAACATGCGGATAGCGGTTTGTACGGTGCGCTCTAGTTTTGCTTGGTCGAGTTGGCCGTTCACAATGTGTTGCGCAAGGTTGATAGAACCGAGGTTACATACCGCGATCTCTTCGTTAGCCTTGGTGTTCAAAGTGATTTCAGTACACAGGTTAGACGAGTGCACTACGCCGCAATGTTGTTGTGGGCTGCGGATGTTGCATGGGTCTTTAAAGGTGATCCATGGGTGGCCGGTTTCGAACAACATGCCGAGCATTTTGCGCCACAAATCTAATGCGCGAACGGTTTTGAAGACTTTGATTTTGCCTGCAGCAGCTTCGGCTTCGTAAAACGCATAGCGTTCTTCAAAGGCTTGGCCGTACAAATCGTGCAGGTCTGGTACGTCGTTTGGCGAGAAGAGAGTCCACTCTTTATCGTCAAATACGCGCTTCATGAATGCATCGGGCACCCAGTTAGCGGTGTTCATGTCGTGAGTACGACGACGGTCATCACCGGTGTTTTTGCGGAGTTCTAAGAATTCCTCAACGTCCATATGCCAGGTTTCAAGGTAAGCACACACAGCGCCCTTGCGCTTGCCGCCTTGGTTTACCGCAACAGCGGTATCGTTGGCTACTTTCAAGAAAGGCACAACGCCTTGTGATTTACCGTTGGTGCCTTTGATGTAAGCGCCAAGAGCGCGAACTGGCGTCCAATCGTTACCCAAGCCGCCCGCAAATTTGCTGAGCATGGCGTTGTCTTGCATTGCGCCGTAAATGCCGTGCAAATCGTCGGGTACGGTAGTTAAGTAGCACGATGACAACTGTGGGCGCAAAGTACCGGCGTTGAACAAGGTTGGGGTAGAGCTCATGTAATCGAAAGATGACAACAAGCGGTAGAACTCAATCGCGCGGTCTTCTTTGTGTTCTTCTTCAATCGCCAAGCCCATGGCTACGCGCATAAAGAAAATTTGTGGCAGTTCGATGCGCACGTCATTGCTGTGAATGAAGTAGCGGTCGTACAGGGTTTGCAAACCTAAGTAGGTGAATTGCAAATCGCGGTCAGCCAAGAGGGCTTTGCCTAATTTTTCATGGTCGAACTTTAAGAGTTCGGGCGACAAGAGTTCTAACTCAACGCCTTTCTTCAAGTAAGCGGGCAGGGCGCGAGCGTAGTACAGCTCCATGTCTGACTGAGTTGCTTCTTGGGCTATGCCAAGGAAACCGAGAGCTTCTGCGCGGAGTTTATCCATAAGCAAGCGAGCGGTTACGAAGGAGTAGTTTGGTTCTTTTTCTACCAAGGTACGGGCGGTAATCACCAAAGAGGTGTTTACGTCTGATTCGTTTACGCCGTCGTACAGGTTGCGCATGGCTTCATCGAGAATGGCTTTTTCTTCTACGCCTTTCAGGTTGGAACAGGCTTCAGCAACAATGGTACGCATACGGCCGATATCCAAAGGCGCGCGGGTGCCGTTGGCGAGGGTTACGTTAATGCTGGGGTATTCGGCGTCTGAGGTTTGGCTGGCAGCACGTTTTTCGGCGCGCATACGGGAATGCTTTTCGCGGTAAAGCACATAGTCACGGGCCACTTTTTGCTCGCCAGAGCGCATCAGAATCAATTCAACTTGGTCTTGAATCTCTTCAATGTGAATGGTGCCGCCAGAGGGCATACGGCGCTTGAAAGTCGCGGTAATTTGCTTGGTCAGGCTATCAACAGTTTCATGAATGCGAGTCGACGCGGCTGCAGTTCCACCTTCAACAGCCAAGAAGGCTTTGGTCATGGCGATGGCGATTTTGCTGGCATCGAAAGGAACCACTGTGCCGTTGCGCTTAATAATGCGCAGCTGGCCCGGCGCTGTAGCCGCAAGGTTGGCGTGGGCGTGGTTGCCATGAATGTCGTGTTGAACGTTGGTGGTGCCGTTTTCAATGTCGGTTTGCATAGACGTCTCCCGCGTGATCTGTCCGTTGTGATAAATGCCGTTGTAATGAATGTGTAAAGCCATGTAGCAAAAGAGCGGATCATCCAAAAAACACTACGAAACGCAGGCTGTTAGATCGCTCGTCAATTTATAAAATTCAAATAAGTACGTATGAAAAGGGATTGGTTGTTGCCATGTCCGTTTCTACTAATACTGCTGTCCGTTTTCACCCTTTAATGGCGCCTGCTAGCGGGCCACTGGTTATTAAAATCAGGGTTAAGAACGTTTTTCCGCCTTTTTATACGTCTAGTTATACGTCTAGTTATACGTCTCGCGTACAAACACCCTGCGAGCAAAGTAGATGTACAGATCAAAACACAATATATAGTGGCGGTTGTTCCCAAACTACTGATACCAAAACCTTGCGCTCGGGGCCTGTTTTGGCTGCTCTCATGGGTTAAAAACCTGTGAAAACACTCAATTGGGTTCAAAAGTACTAGTCAATCTACTTGACAGCTCCTGTTGAAATCGCCTAAGTGAACTCAGCTTCAATCAACGGAGAACTCTGTCACAAAACCCTATATATAGGGGTAAATCTCGAATGGGCTACAAGATAATGCGGTTGAAAGATTAATGCAAGCCTGAAAAAGCGGTGGATAACTGTGGGTAAGGTGTGGGTAACCCGTGAAAAAGTAGGGTAAAACCCTGTAAATACCGCATTGGCGCGGCTTTTCTTCCTTAGCAGGCTTATATAACAAGGTTAGACTTTTTTCTTCTAGAGCGATGACTTGGTTATTACTACATATAGTGTGTGGAACTTTATAAAGCCTACTAGATTAATAGGGCTGGGGCGATCAAGGGTTTATTGAGCATTTCGGGTTGCCTATTCCTTACATTCCAACCTATGGATCGCCTTGCAATACTATTATCATATAGTAATAATGACTACATGATTTGCGGGAAAAGCCAATCACTAGTGTGGCTTAGCAGTTCTACATAAGTCGGTAAAAACGACTAATAATCCAAGCGTCATATCGGCAACGAGGAAAATAACATGCGTCGATTTACTCTCTATTCCGTTTTCTTACTGGTTTTAACATCGCTATGTTCATCGGCGTTTGCAGATCACCCCATCAAACATTTCAAGGATATCGTTTGGGCTAGCCCAGAGGGTTTTAACCTGACATTAGATATCGCTGTTCCAGAAACCAAAACCAAAGCCAAGCCAGTGCTGGTGATTTTCCACGGCGGTGGTTGGTTACTAAATAATAAGTCGATTATGACCGACTTGGCAGATGGCATAGCAACGCGCACTGACGTGATTACGGTCAACGTTAATTACCGCTTACTTTCGGATGTTAAGAACACCACGACTATGAATGCTCTGGTTGAAGATGCTATGGGCTCGGTGTTGTGGGTAAAAGACAATATTAAGCGCTACGGCGGCGACCCGAAAAAAGTAGCGGTTACGGGCGATAGCGCCGGCGGGCATCTAGCCGCCATGGTAACCCTTGCGGGCCGTAACCTCGGCAGCGATGGTTTTAGCAAAAAGCCACTAAAATTTAAGCCAACCTATTTGCCCAAGGGTAAAACGGCTGAACAAGTGGCTAAAAGCGATGGTTTGAAGCTTCAAGCGGCCATTCTGAGTTACGCCGTGTTTAGCGTAGCGGAGTTTGGTAAAAGCGGTTTTGAAAGTGAAAACAATCCATTTTGGAAATTTGCGAATGCTAAAGCGCGCGGCATATTTGGCGGCACAATCAATGCGAATGACAACCCAGAATATTATCTAGCTGCATCACCTAATCAGTACCTTGTGAATGCGAAGGAATACAAATTGCCACCTCAGTTTGTGCATGTGGGTGAGAAGGATGGTTTGACGTCGCCCGAGAGTGCAAAAAAATATGTGGATCAACTAGAAAGCCTCGGTCAGCCCGTGAGTTTTAAAATTCATCCAGGTAAAAATCATGGTTTCCTTGATAGTGGGTGCAATGATTACAACAAGGGTTGTTTTAAAGAGCTGTCTGAACCCGGTGTTACCGAGATGATTCATTTCTTAAACGACGTATTCCACTTATAAAGTCCCTTTTTACTGAACGCTCTGCGGTTGGGTCTTACCGCAATTAATGTAGATCGGCAAACACGAGCGCAGTCGCTTTAGGCTGCGCCTTTCCTCCAATAAAAAAATGGAATCTATCATGGGTAAATTTACTATTCCCCAGCTTCATAATTTTCCGCGCTTGCACATAACGAGTTTGAAAAAACATATAGGCACTCTTAATTCGGTTGCTTCGGCTTGTACGCTTATTTCGGCAATGTTGTTTTCTGCTTTTGCCAGCGCCCAGCTGATGCCAGATCAACTTCAGCCGAAAGTCGTGCCCTACAAAGATACGTCGCTCAGCTTTGAAGTGCGCGCAAAAGATTTGGTGTCGCGCATGACACTGGAAGAAAAAACGCCACAATTAATTAATGATGCTCCAGCAATCCCACGTTTGGGTGTGCGCGAATATAACTGGTGGAATGAAGGCTTGCACGGTGTTGCTGCTCTAGGTGAAGCAACTGTATTTCCGCAATCCGTTGGTATGGCCGCTGCGTTTAACGAACCACTCATGCACGAAATTGGTGATGTGGTGAGTACGGAATTCCGCGCAAAACATTTTTCAAAAATGCATCGCTTTGGTGGTTCAGATTGGTTTGCAGGTTTAACCGTGTGGGCACCGAATATTAATATTTTTCGCGATCCGCGTTGGGGCCGCGGCCAAGAAACTTACGGTGAAGACCCTTACTTAACGTCACGCCTTGGTGTTGCCTATGTCAAAGGTTTGCAAGGCGATGATCCGCGTTATTTAAAAACCGTCGCGACGCCAAAACACTACGCTGTTCACAGTGGCCCAGAAGCAGGCCGTCACCGTGACAATATAAACCCAAGCCCAAAAGACCTTGAAGAAACTTACTTGCCCGCGTTCCAAGCGACCGTTGTCGAAGGAAAAGCAGAATCGGTCATGTGTGCTTACAATGCAATCGATGGCGTTCCTGCCTGCGCAAATAAAGTATTGTTAACCGATTATTTACGCGATAAGTGGGGCTTCAAAGGTTTTGTGGTATCCGATTGTGCCGCGGTGTTCGCTGTTTATTACAAAGCAAATCACGGTTACACCGCGACACCGGAAGAGGGCATTAAAGCGGTATTTGATGCAGGAATGGATTTGATTTGTGGTGATGCTGAAGAAGCTAACCATATCAACAGCGCGCTTAAGAAAGGTTTGGT
>JACCDN010875266.1_pt1 | contig 46890 bp, 39 predicted proteins | sample 7441691 | NCBI WGS metagenome assembly JACCDN01 (sample SAMN15323439, study PRJNA562643) | freshwater metagenome | isolation source: river surface water | place: USA:Blue River Watershed | collected 2017-08-16 | reverse complement strand
TATCAGCTCCAGCCGCAAAGTATTTTGCGTGAATTTCCTTGATCACATCGGGACGCGTGATCGATAATAAATCATTATTTCCCTTTACTTCATGGGGGAAATTTTTGAATCGCTCGCCGCGGTAATCTGCATCCGTTAAATTGTATTGTTGGATTAAAGAACCCATTGCGCCATCAAGAATTAAAATCTTTTCGCGTAATACGTCTTTTATATTCGGTCTTTGCATAAGTATAATCGAACTTTGACAGTTATTTATGTCAAAAAATCTAGCAAATATACCGCTTAAAAGCCTAAATAAGGCCCATTTTTTGAATTTTTTCTAGATCCTCCGGGGAATCAATGCCTACCGTTTCAAATTGAGTTTCAATAGCCTTAATTCGAATACCGTTTTGCAACCAACGCAGCTGTTCTAAAGATTCAGCTAACTCTAATGAAGTAGGTTTTAATGCACTTAATCCTATTAAAATATCTGCCCTATAAGCATATAATCCAATATGCTTATAAAAGGTGTGCTTGTTTAACCAATCTGATGGCTCTAACCCACGTAAAAAAGGAATGGTTTGACGAGAAAAATAAAGTGCATGACCTTCCGCGTCACAAATAACTTTAGGCGTATTGACATTAAAAAGAGTTTCCTGATCTGTGATTTTTTTAATCAATGTCAATATAGGAGCGCCAGAAATGAATCCGGCAGCTACTTCTCTCAACTGCTCGGGCTCGATGAAAGGCTCATCCCCTTGAATATTGATGACATAATCAACCGATTCGCCTAATCGACTTAACACTTCAGCACAACGATCTGTTCCTGTAAGGTGCTCTGAAGACGTCATCATTACTTCTGCACCAAAAACCTTTGCAGCCTCAAAAATACGCTCATCATCCGTTGCAATGACGATGCGATCAAAACCCACCACCGCCTTCACACGCTCATAAGTTCGCTGAATCATGGGCTTTCCCCCCAAATCAGCTAAAGGTTTACCTGGGAAACGAGAGGATGCGAAACGAGCCGGAATAATAGCAACTACCTTTTTGCCATGCAGCATAATAAATACGTTTTTTCGATAGATTTTTGCCAAATTTGCACATAATTTCCAAACATCCGATCCTTTGCCTATATTTTTTGAACATTCCTTTGCAGAACCGATCTGGAGTATCCGCTACTGGGGAACTCCTGAGGAACCTCGTTTATGGGTTGAAACAAGGGGGAATGGGGAAGCATTTTGGCATTCATGCGACTTAAATTCAAAAAAAGTAACGCTTTTAGGAAAAGCACCGGCCGATTATCCGCAATTAAACTTCCACTCCGGAGACGAAAAAGAGGCCGTTTTTATCAAATTGCAACAATCAAAAAACCCGGGTATTGAGTCTATTCAAACCTATTCTTTAGAGCCCTTGAAGTTGATCAAAGAGGAAAAACAGCTTCCAATTAGTACTGGAAATATTTTTTCATTTCAAGTCCCACAGCATTATGAGGAAAGCCAAGAATATTTCAAAGACTTTCAAGCCTTCTTTCAAAAGCAATTCAACGAAACGATAGCGAAAGGCATAGATTATTTTGAAGGAAATGATAAGCTATTGTTTTCTTATTATCTTTACGATAATGGCTGGAAAAACTACCTTAGAGTATGCAATTTAGCTTTTAACACAATCCTATTAGAACAGATCGCTGAAGGTGATAACATCGGATACCAAACCTTTTCAATACTAAATGAACAATTGATTTTTGTAAAGGATAAACTGAAATTGAAGATTTATGAAAAATTATAGACTAACCCTACTAATCGCCTTTTTATTCACATGGCAGCTAAGCTTAGAGGCACGTACTCTTGATTCCTTAGGCTTAAAAAAGGAAAATAATAAGACATTATTATTGTTTAAAGTAGGTCCCAAGCAATCTCTTTTCTCTATTCTAAAGCGCTACAATTTATCCTTAAGCGAATTCAAATCTGCCAATACAGACCTAAAAATACCGGTGAAAACAGGTGAAATCGTCTTTATACCATTGCATTATTTAGAAGAAAGTAATCCAGCTCCTAAATTAATAGAGGAAAAGGTAGCTGAAACGACTAAATCGGATTCGCCTAAAGAAGCTGAAATACATATCGTGGCTCCTAAACAAGGATTATTGTCCGTGGCTAATATGCATAAAGTAACCATGGCTGAATTAAGAAAATGGAATAATTTAACATCAGATCGTTTACAAGAAGGTCAACGATTAATTGTTTCAGATCCAACTAATTCTACATCCAGTATCGCGGTGGACAAATCAAGTTTATTACCCGCTAAATCTACCACAGTTCCTAACACAACCACAGTAGAGGCTCCAATTCCTTCTAAAGAAAAAGGGCCTGAAGACATCAAAAAGAAAATTGAAACGGGTATTGCTGAATTGATTGATGTCCCTGATAATTCAGGAAAATTCCTTGCACTTCATCGTTCAGCCCCTATAGGAACCTTGGTTTTAGTTAAGAACCTTACTAACAATCAGAGTATTTGGGTGAAGGTAATTGGTCGTTTACCTAATGGAGATAGCAAAGTAATCATCAAACTATCTCCTAAAGCTTTTGAAAAATTAAATGCCGTTGATAAGCGGGTAAGAGCTGAAATCTCTTATTTATTACAATAATATGAATAAAAGAAAAAGACCCATAACGGCAGGGCATATTGTTTTTGAAGTATTCTTTATCCTATCCTATCCCTTTATAGCTGCATTTTCAATGGCTGTTACGGTTTTAGTATGGATCTTTTCTCTTCCGTCTCGTTTGGTTGCTTTGTTTAGCAAAAAGTAATTTCAAATACACAAAGCCTGCACCAGGTAGATTTCAATTTTTTTAACTGCAGCCAATTCATAAAACATCTGATTAGGAGTTCATGCTTTACACAGTTAATATGAATATTCTTTCCAAAACTGATTTAAAAGAATTCCTAGATTATAAAGTAAATGAATTCAATAGACCAGAATTCATTGAACTGGATCCTATAAGCATTCCTCACCAATTCTCCCTAAAAGAAGATATCGAAATCGCTGCTTTTTTAACCGCCACCATTAGCTGGGGAAACAGAAAAGCGATTTTAGGTGCTGCGAATCAAATGATTCAAATAATGGGTGAGAGCCCTTATGATTTTATAATTAATTGTGATGATTTTAAGAGTAATCAAATATCCAATTTTTACTACAGGACCTTTAATGGTGTAGATTTTTGCTATTTTTTAGAATCAATTAGAAATATCTACCTAAACCATGGAGGGTTAGAAAGTATATTTAATGATTTGACTTCCCGTTATTCTATACAAGAATCTATATCTGAATTTAAACATGTATTCTTCGAACTACCTCATCCAACTAGAACACTAAAGCATGTGTCAGACCCAAGGACTGGCTCTGCAGCAAAACGACTTAATATGATGCTTAGGTGGCTCATAAGAAAAGATAAAAAGGGTGTGGATTTTGGCCTATGGAAGGAAATTAACCCATCGAAACTATCCATTCCACTAGATGTTCATTCGGGAAACACAGCCCGTAAATTAGGTATGTTAACTCGAAAGCAGAATGATGCTAAAGCTGTGGTTGATTTAGATTCTGTCTTAAGAGAGTTAGATCCAAAAGATCCGGTGAAATATGACTTTGCTTTATTTGGATTAGGTGTAATTGAAAAATTCTAAAACCCTTTTACCTGGATTAAAGAACCAATCCATTAAAAACAAAAAAGGCAACGTCAATTGACGTTGCCTTTTGAAATCACAGGATTTAACCTATTACCTTAAAGTAGCAGGCCATGGTTTACCTGGGTTAGATTTAACAGCGACAATCATGAAATCTCCATAACCATTAGTAACACTAAAGGTTAGAAGTTCAGGAGTTCTACTGATAAACTTCATAGAATAAGGAGAACTATACTGATCTACTCCATTCATGCTGAGCACACCACATGCATCATTAATTCCAACATCTCCTTTGTAAGTATCATTCTGACAACCATATAAACCGAATGTTCCATCGGATATTAGGTAACGAGTAGAAGTACCTACCTTAGTCCAGGTAGTCTTACCTGTATAAGTTTTTCCAGCACATGTACCGTAATCAGATTTCTGCTCCGTAGCTGTGAAGTCATATGTACCCGCTAAATCAGAAGGACAAATTACAGAAACAGGATACTGGAATGGTGAATCATAGAATGGAGCACCCGATACGTTAGTTGTCACGTTGTCAGAAGAGAATACTCTTCCAGACTTATCTTTCAATAACATACGGAACTCAAACACGTCACCACCTTGGATTCCCGCAGCTGTCAAGCCTACCGCAGCAATCGTTTCCGCAGCTGTTATCGCGAAGGTAGATCTCAAGAATCGAGAATTGTCATTCGGCTTGAAATCAGTAGGTTGAAGCGTCTTAACCAACACATCATTAGCCGGAGTATATTTCAATCCAACTCCTGCAATTAAACGTCTGTGACGTACACGAATTTCTACACTTTGAATCGTATTTCCATTATCCTTATCAACTGCTTCAAGAGTTAACTCAAATTTAGAGCTAGCTAAATCAAAGAAGTTAAAGGTCGTGCTTGTTCTGGCAATAGTTCTCAAGTAAGCACCTGTATCGAAATCTTTATATGGAACCGCAGGCTCCACAAAATCTCTACAAGAACTTAGAAAGATGAGCATAGTTGCCAACAATCCGAAACTATATCTTAGCATTTTCATATTTTCTAATTTTTAAGGTTAATAAATCCAAGGTGATGCAGGATTCTTATCCCAGAACACTTGAGTAGCTAGATTCTGTTTCTGTTTAGCATTAGTATTAGTCACAAGATAGTTGTTAGGATACAAGAATGATCTAACAAAAGGTCCTGTTACCGCTTCTAAACCAGGTTGCATACGAGATGGCTTACCAGTTCTTCTATACAAGTTATAAGCCTCCATACCATTACCATATAGCGCCAACCAATACTCTCTAGCTACAATGTCTAATTTTTTATCATTAGAAGAAGCAGCATCAAACTGAGCTCCTATATAATTTTGATAATTAGTTACTTTCGTAGTAAAAGTAGCAGCAGGTTCAAATGTATTAATAAGAGCACCTTCAGCACCAGCTACTGCAAAAGCACGAACATAGTCCATTTGCTTCTTAACACCTGATAACATCAAGGTCTTCGCATTTCCAGTTGTTCCAAGAGTTATGGCAGCTTCAGCTAACATAAAGTCAACATAACCAGCTAACATGATTGGGTGTATACCTGCACCACGCATACCTAAAGCAGGGTTAGCAACTGGAACGCCAGAGCCGTTATCAAAACGACCACCAGCAGGGAAAGTACCATAAGCCGTACGCTTCAAACCATCTGGTGGTATACCGTCTGGATCTAAGTGATCACGACCCCAGTATCCTTTGTTACCCGCAGGATTACAATAGCAGTAGTTTCCTACTAAATAATGTGGAGGTGCAATCTGAGAAATACACTCTTGCTCATCTACGTTAGTCGTATTAGTCAATACTTGACGATACAGATAATAACGAACGCGAGGATCATCAAAACCTTTTTCCACAGTTAAGTGGTGCATGAAATCCGTAGATTGGTAGTCACCGCCACCCGCAGTATATTGACCTGCAAATTTAGGATGTCTAGAATCTGGGTCAGCTGCCGTAGTACCGAAACGGAATACAAAGTCATCACCAGTTCCCAGAAGGGCATTAGCTGCTATCAACTTATTAATCTCCGTTTTAGAAAGATCAGCATTAACTAAACGAGTGTATAAGTAATACTTTAACTTAAGAGTATTTACAAATTTACCCCAACGCGTATAATTTCTTGCATAATAGTAATCATTAGGCGTTCCACCTGAAGTAGGTGCAGCAAAATGAACAGCTGCTTCATCTAACAATTTCAATGCTGCAGCATAGATAGTAGCACCATCATCCGTCTTAGGATTGAAGTTTGAAGCATTCAATGCTTCTGTAAATGGAACATCACCATAGGTATCTACTAAATCCATCAAGACCATCGCCTTAATCGTTTTAGCTATACCCATGTGGCGTTGCAAATTCGACTTCTGAGCCAAAGGCAACAAAAACTCGATGTCTGCAAGAATGTTCGCATAAGCATTAGACCAAGTTCCATTAGTAGAACCAGAAGTATAAGCTGCTTCATACAATGCAGATCCTTGGTTAATTTGACGCGTTAAACGTGCACCACGATCTGATATACCATACCATAAACTTTGGTAGTCTAACTGGATACGGTTCAATAGGAAATCAGGAGATGCAGTAGTTGCATTTACTGCATTCGGATTTTCCAATAATTCATCCAGTTTCTCCGTACATGACGTTGCGAATACCATTCCGGCAACCATTGTCAGTCCATATATAAATCTTTTCATTATCATTTTAGTTTGGAGTTAGAATGTAAGAGTTAACGTTCCACCCAATCTACGAGAGCTAGGTCCAGTTACGAAATCAAATCCAAGACCATTACCTACACCAGTACCTAATACATCCGTATCGAAGTTCATGTTTGGTGGGAAGTTAAGGGCAAGGAACCATAAGTTAGTACCGCTCAAAGCAAAAGATGCTTTCTTGAATGGAGTCTTAGACATTAATTTATTAGGCAAGCTATATGCCAAAGAAATTTCTCTCAAACGAATCGTAGATCCGTCAAATACGTTAGGCTCATCTGTCGCTCCCTGGTATCCAGAGAAGAAATAATCAGCAGCAGAAATTTGACGATCGTTTTTGATGTAAATAGGTGTTCCATCTGGATTAGTGCCATTTTGTCTTACACCAGGCATGATGAAAGTCATTTCACGATCAGCCACTGGATCCTTTGTTACACCACGAGCTAAAGTAGCCGTTACCGTATTAGACATTACAACACCTTTGTGACGGTATTCCATCATAGCGCTTAAAGTAAAACCTTTGTAAGAGAAGCTATTGATGAATGAACCAGTCCATTCTGGGTTAGGATCACCTAATACTACAGGCTCGTTAGTAGGCTTGTGTACACCAGAAGAAAGGATGATAGGCTGTCCTGTAGCAGGATCTCTATCAAAACCAATACCCTTTATAATGTTAAATGGCTGACCAGGAACTGCGAAGTTACCTAAATCGGTAAATCCAGCAACTACTACTTCAGATAATCCACCACCTAATTCCATTACGATAGTCTTGTAAGTAGCCCAGTTTAGAGTAGAGTTCCACTCAAAACCACCTGCAGTAGATACTGGAGTTACAGTAGCTTGGAATTCAGCACCACGCGTTCTGATACGACCAATGTTGATTGCAGTACCAGTAAAACCAGTCGCAGGGTCAATTGGAGCATTTGTAATCAAATTCGTAGTGTTCTTCTCATAAACGGAGATGTCAAATTTCAACTTGTTGTTGAACATAACACCCTCCACACCGAATTCAGCCTCACCATGTAGCTCTGGCTTCAAATTAGGATTACCTAACGTATTAGATACAGAGTGTGTAGCAGTAACTGCACCACCTACATCAAATGCTCTAGCAGACTGCGCTAGGACGTTACGTGTACTGTAAGGGCTAGGATAACCAGCAGAAGTACCATATCCAAATCTCAACTTCAAGTATTTTAAGGTAGAAGAACTCCAATCAAATGCCGTAGTAGGAATGAAAGATAAAGATCCACCAGGATACAATACACTTCTATTAGCTGATTCTACGGTAGAAGTCCAGTCATTACGAGCAGACATGTTCAAGAACAAGTAATCAGAATAGTCTAATGTAATGTTCGTATAAAGACCATATCTACGCTCGTCTACACCATAGTTCATAGAACCACCTGAATAAGCATCGTTGCTCGAAGAGGTAGCGAAGTTAGAGTGTCTGAACAAACCAAAAGCCAATTGGCCTTGAGATGCCACACCCGCCTGGGCATAAGAGTCAAAGCGAGAATTAGCACCAAATAAAGCGGTCATGCTAAATTTTTCAGAAAAATCCTTCTTCCAATTCAATATCAAGTCTTGATTCCAGATCGTGTTATTAATATTAATGGTTCTATAATAACCATTTTTAGTTGCTAAGTTAGCTGTAGCACCACCTTTATTGTATAGAAGCTCTTGCAATTCAGAATATGTATCTAGACCTAAACGATAAGTCATAGAGAAGTTATTACTGAAATCATAGTTCAATGAAGTGGAATTAAAGAAACGATTTACATCAGAAGTATTCTTGTAATATCTAACCAACCAGTTAGGGTTAGTTATATCGTTACCACCTCTAAAGTACACAGAGCTTTTATCTACAGGGTTCTCAAATGGAAGGTTTTCTAAATCAACTGAACGTGGAGTAAACAATACGTGACCAAAAACAGAAGGGATATCAGATCCTGAACCATAAGATGCATTAGCAGGAGGAGAAATTAAATTCGTTCTTGCGAAAGTGAAAGAAGAGTTAACCGATAACTTGTCAGTAATTGCCGAGTTAATTCCCAATCCGAAGTTATACTTCTTCATTTCATTCCCTGGAGTATAACCTTCCTCATCTGTGTAACCAAAACTTGCATTATAGCTAGTCTTGTCTGAACCACCTGCTACTTGAACAGAGCTGTTAGAGATCAAACCTTGTCTAAAGAAGATTTGAGAAGGATCTTTATAGGCTTTGTATTCATACTTAATTGGAGTACCACCTACAACACCATTTACCCAAAACTGAGGGAAGGCTTCACGAATAGAAGCTACAGAAGAAGTAGCATATGGGTGATTAATCAACAATCCAGTATTCATGCTCGGACCGAAGTTAGAGAAGAAAAAACCTGGGGCTTGCTGGAAACCATTACCATACTCTGTACCATAGGTAGGCAAGGATGCTGCTGAATTAAAAAATACAGACTGATTAACAGTTACTTCAGCAGTCTTTCTCTTAGATGCACCAGATTTAGTCGTAATTAAGATTACACCATTTCTACCTTGGTCACCATAAAGAACAGTTGCAGAAAGACCTTTCAATACAGACATCGTCTCAATGTTGTTAGGATCAATATCCAAGAAACGAGAAGAAGTCGTTGCTCCACCAGTTGTAAATCCGTTTTGCGCATTAGTTGAAGTATTAAATGGAACCCCATCCACAACGAATAACGGCTGGTTATTACCAGTAGCTGATTTGTAACCACGGATAATCATGTTAGTTCCAGATCCTGTCATACCGTTAGTAGAGGTAATGTTTACCCCTGGTACTTTACCCTGCAATACGCGGGCAACGTCAGCTTCTGGACGATTCTCCAACTGTGTTTTGCTTACTGAAGTTACTGCGTAACCCAGGGCTTTTTTCTCCCTTGCAATACCGATGGCCGTTACTACCACTTCGGATAGTTGGGAGGCATCAACTTTAAGGGTTAAATTGACTACGGACCGGCTACCAATTGCCTCTTCCTGAGCCTTAAGGCCTACGAAAGAAACAACTAACACATCAGATCCCGCAGGAACGTTGATAGAATACTTACCATCCAAATCGGTGGTAGCACCCACTTTCGTCCCTTTAACGAGAACCGTTGCACCTGGCAACCCTTGACCGTTTTCCTCGGAAATTACCGTACCGGTAATTACCCGTTGTTGCGCTGAAACCTCAAAGCTGAGGGCCATTGTTAAAACCGCAACAACAAAGAGTAAAGCTTTTCTCATAAGGTGTTTAGTTTAGTTTAGTTTAATTTATTTTGGCAATTTAAAATATTAGTTGATAATTTCATAATATTTAGATGCAGAAAATTTTAAAAATAGGTTTCACTACACTATTAAATGCCCCATTAAGTATTCGATTGCTTCATAAAATTTGCTCTTTTTACATTTTCGCAAAAGTTAATCTAATTAACAGCTTTAAATAAAGCGAGTATAAGATTTAAACGAGATGATAAGAATTAACTAGACAAACGTTAATTTCGGTCTTTTGAAAATTCGTCCTTATTATAAAATTGAAAAACGGATTTGGCACTAACATAATCCCTAAGAAAGATGAATACAATAAAATTTTCCCATTCTTCGGATATTTAGATAATCATAAAAATATAATGCTACTAAAAAACAATAAAACAGGTGATTACCTTGAGATTGATCCACTCATCGGGGCCAGCTTAATTGAATTAAATCTTTCCGGAGTTTCGTTAATAGATTTACCAGGTAATGCAAATCACCTTTTAGAAAATAACCCCTATCACCCGAGTGCACTACTTACTCCTTGGGTGAATCGCGTTCGCAACGGCAACTATTCCTTTAAAGGAAAGAATTACCAATTACCCATCAATGAACCAGCTTTAGGAAACGCCATTCACGGTTTATTGGCAAGAGCTCCCTTTTCAATTATACATGAATCAGAAAATTCTATAAAACTAGAACATGTATATAAAGGAGAAGAAACAAATTACCCTTTCCCCTTCCTCTTTAGCTACACGTATCATCTACTGAATGAAGGTGGCCTTGAAATTACCTTAGAAGCAAAAAACACAGGAACAACTTCTATGCCATTTGCATGCGGATGGCATCCCTATTTTAGATTCCCTGATACAACTGAAGCGGACTTATCCATCAATTTTCATCCCATCTCCCGTTTTTTATCTGATTCGCAGATGATTCCTTTGAAAGAGGAAAGTCTTCAAGGGCAAACAGAGTTTATATTCTCTAAAGAAAAAGTCGATCATGTATTTAGACTTGAACCCATAGAGAAGCACATCACAGAATTACGAGATAACAAACTTCATCGATCCTTATTCTTAGAACAGTCTTCGATTCAATTTCCATTTCTAGTCGTCTTTCAGCCCGAGGGATTCAGTTCAGTGGCTATCGAACCCATGACTGCCAATACTGATGCCTTTAATACAGGTGATGGATTAATAGAATTAGAGCCATTAGAGGTCTTTTCAGGACAGATACGTTTATCCATTGGAAAATAAGCCATTCATACAGGTTTTTTGTACATTTGTAAGATGAAGTATTATTTGCTGCTCATATTGTTGCTTTTATCCGCATTAAGCCCTGTTTTAGGGGAATCCTATCTGGATTCAAAGGCGGATTCAAGTGCCAATAAATGGAAGCAAATAATGACTTCAGGTATTAACTTGAATCAATCGAGTTTTAGTGATAACTGGAAAGGGGGAGGAACAAATACCTTAGCCATCGGCTGGTATTTAAATCATACCGCAAATGTCTCGAATGAATCTTGGCGTTTAAATTCTGACCTTAATTTACAAGTAGGATTTCTCCAAAATAGAACCCAAAGTCTACGTAAGAATATCGACCGCATCGCTTATGAATTCAAAGCAGGTTATCGAATTAGTCCTAAATGGGATTTTTATGGTTCGACTAACTTTCAATCACAATTCTTTAATGGATATGAATTTGGTAAGAAAAACAAAGCGGGCATTCCTGTAGATTCGCTCATCTCAAGTATTTTTGCTCCGGCATATTTGACATCCTCTATGGGTTTAGAGTACCATCCTGATAAATCTTTTTATACGCGAATTGGTTTAGGTAGTTTACGCCAAACTTTTGTTTTCGATCAAGCTATCTCACGAGCTGGATTGTATGGTTTAGAGAAGCCAGGCGACAATATTAGAAATCAATTCGTATTCCAATATTTAGTCAACGTGGACAAAGATGTTTGGGAAAATGTCAATGTAAAAGCGCGTTACTCAGCCCTAATTGACTATTTCAGAATTAAATTATCAAATAGTATTGTACATCGGTTAGATGCGAATATAACAATGAAGGTCAATAAATACGTCAGCACCAATCTACAAATTGTATTATTCCGCGATTATGACCAAGATCCATCATGGCAATTTTCGCAAGTGCTATCAATGGGATTAGTATATCGAATTGAGAAATAACCTATTTCTTTCTGTTTAAATAGCGATCATACAACATCTGAAGGATTCCATCTTTCAATCCTAAATCTGGCACTAAAATCGTTTTACAGCCTCCTAATTCCATGGCTGTCAAATAGATAGATGCAGCCGGAACAATTACATCAGCTCTATCTGTATTTAATCGAAGTTTATTTACACGATCTTCAAAAGAAAAAGATCCGACATAAGCAGCCATTTCAAATAAAGCATCAAATGTCATAGATTTTTCTTCTGAGACCGGTTTAGACAAATTGAATAATTTAGCGATATTACCTCCTGTACCTATTGCCTCAATTTCACCAGAGATTAACACTTTTTGCTGCGTAATCCAATTGCGCATCTTCTCCCAATCCCCCTCCTTCTCAGTGCCCTCTATCAGACGAACAGAACCTATTTTAAAGGATTTGGAGGCTAATTTTTCCCGGTTGCGGTAAATATTCAATTCTGTACTTCCGCCCCCCACATCAATATGTAAATAATTCTTCTTCGGATGCAGGGACTGAACCACCACGTCATTAATCAATTCTGCTTCTCGACTTCCATCAATCAATTGAATTTTCATATCCAAAATCTTGTGGATTCTGGTAATAATTTCTGCTGAATTAGCGGCCTCCCTCATGGCTGAAGTAGCACAAATCGCATAATCCTTAACTTCGTGCAAATCCATCAATAACTTGTAAGCATGCAACAATTTAAAGATCCTTACTTCTGATTCAGGCGATATAGATCCATCGCTAAATACATCATGACCTAAACGAAGAGCGAAACGCACGTATTCTATCCGCTTAAAACTGATCACTCCGTCATTTTCCAATACACTAGATATTTGAAGACGCGCGGCATTCGAACCGATATCTATAGCTGCAAATTTCATGATTTAACTGGTTTATGAAGATAAAAACCATTCCCTTGGGTTTCGTATGAAATCTCTGTTCCCAGGACAAATAACAATTCTCTTCGATCAATAATAACAGGAATATTTTCAATCAGATACTCTTCATCAAACTCAGTTTTAGCATCAAAGCCTAATACAAACGTACCACCGCATGTACCTCCACGCATTCCAACCCTAAGAAATGGCTCAGGAAAAGAAATTAAACGCAGATTTTCTACCGCAGATTCCGTTAAATGAACAGGATAATCTATTAACATGTATTAACGAGGATTAAATGCAAAATTAGCTAATTTTAGACTTGAAAGGTAAATAAAAGAAGAATGACGTATAAAATACTTTGGGCAGACGATGAAATCGATTTATTGAAACCCTATATTTTGTTTTTAGAGAACAAAGGATATGAGGTTTATACGGTTAATTCAGGGGCTGATGCACTTGAATTAGTGGAGACTCAAAAGTTCGACATGCTATTCCTAGATGAGAATATGCCAGGAATGTCTGGATTAGAGGTTTTATTACACATTAAAAAGATTCGACCTAACCTTCCTGTTATCATGATTACTAAATCAGAGGAGGAAGAATTAATGGAGGATGCTATCGGTTCTAAGATAGCAGATTACCTCATCAAGCCACTGAATCCCAATCAATTATTACTTTCAGTTAAGCGCATATTCGATAAGAAAAGACTCGAAGAAGGAAAAACCAATATAACCTACCAACAAGAGTTTTTGGCCTTATCGATGCAATACCAGGATCATTTGAATGCCAAAGAATGGTCTGAAATCTACGAAAAACTAGTGTATTGGGAACTCGAAATTGACACTACTGAAAACAAATCGATGGCTGAAGTTTTGAATAACCAAAAAAATGAGGCCAATGCACATTTTAGTAAATTCATTGAAAAAAATTATGAAGGTTGGTTGCAAAAACCAGATGCGGATACACCCACTTTATCCCACCTGTTGCTCCGTAAACACGTATTTCCTAAGATAAACGATAAGAGTCCCCTCTACTTTATATTGATCGACAACTTGCGTTTTGACCAATGGAAAACCTTGGACAAATACATCCAAGAATACTTTCAATTAGAGACAGAAAACAAGTATTATTCCATTCTTCCTACGACAACCGCTTATGCTCGAAATTCAATATTTGCGGGCATGATGCCGTCTGAAATTGCAAAAAATTATCCGGATAAATGGGTATATGATATAGGTGATTCAGAAGATGAAGAAGGGTATAATAAACAAGAGGAATTTTACTTACAAGAACAGTTAAAGCGATTGAAAATCAACGCCAAAAGCTCCTATCACAAGATTATTCACCAATACCAAGGAAAACAGTTAGTCGATAATTTCAATAAATTAGCTACCAATGATTTAAATGTCATTGTCTATAATTTCGTAGACATGCTATCCCACGCACGCACGGACATGGCCATGATTAAGGAATTAGCTCCGGATGAATCTGCTTATCGAAGTTTAACAGCCAGTTGGTTCCAACACTCTCCCCTATTTGATCTTTTAAAGAAAATCGCTGAGAAAAAAGGGCGAGTTATCATTACGACAGATCACGGGATGATTCGCGTGCAAAACCCCGTTAAAATTGTAGGAGATCGAAATACAAATACGAATTTACGCTATAAGCAAGGAAAAAATTTAAATTGGGATGCAACCAATAAAATGATGGTTTGCAGGAAACCAGAGAACATTTTCTTGCCGAAACCGAATGTCTCTACCACCTACGTTTTTGCAAAAGAAGACAATCTATTCGCGTATCCCAATAATTACAATCAATACGTAAACCACTACAAAAATACCTTCCAACACGGCGGTATTTCATTAGAGGAATGTATCATTCCAATCATTTATTACACCGGAAAATAACATTATAAACTAGTGACGGGGAAGATTTTACCTCCTTCACATTTAAGAATTTTACCTGGAACTTTAGCCATCGTGTTGTAGTCATGACTAGCCATGATAATGGCCATTCCACTTTGGTTTAATTCTTTGAATAATTGCATGATTTCTAAAGAAACTTCAGGATCTAAGTGCCCTGTGGGTTCATCAGCTAGTAATAGTAGTGGGTTATTCAAAATCGCTCTAGCGATACAAATACGTTGTTGTTCTCCACCGGAAAGACGATGAATCCGCTTGGAAATAGCAGAACTCATTCCAACACGGGATAAAACCTCTTCAATTTTGAATCGAATTTCGTCATTATTTGTATGACCTGTCGCTTCTAATACAAAAGCTAAATTCTTTTCGACATTGCGATCTGTCAATAATTGAAAATCTTGAAATACAAAGCCTAGTTTGCGTCTTAAAAATGGTACTTCTGAACGCTTAATCGTATTTAAAGAATAGCCTGCCACCGAGGCTGTACCTGACTGCAATCCAATTTCTGCGATGATACTGCGGAAGAAAGTACTCTTACCACTACCTGTTTTACCAATCAAATAATAAAAATCACCCTCATTAATCGTTAAATTGATGTCTTCAAGTGTGTTAACACCTTCTTGAGAAATACTTACTTGTTCAAAAGATAAAACAGACATAAAATCGCCTAGGTTAATTAAGAATTCGCTTTCGCGTGATCAGCTAAAAATTGGGCTAAACCTGTATCGGTTAATGGGTGCTTCAAAAGAGCTAACATAGCTGATAATGGACCTGTCATCACATCAGCAGCTGCTTCAGCACATTTAATGATGTGCATCGGGTGACGTACAGAGGCAGCTAAGATTTGGGTATCAAATTCATAGTTATCGTAGATCAAGCGAATTTGCTCGATCAATTCGATACCATCAAATGAAATATCATCTAAACGTCCAATAAAAGGAGAAACGTAGGTTGCACCTGCTTTTGCAGCTAACAAAGCCTGACCAGCTGAAAATACAAGGGTACAATTGGTTTTAATACCTCTTTCGGAAAAATATTTCAAGGCCTTTATACCGTCCTTGATCATGGGAATCTTAACTACAATTTTATCATCTAGCTCTGCTAATTCTTCCCCCTCGCGAATCATACCCTCATAATCAGTCGCAATCACTTCGGCAGAAACATCACCATCTACAATATCACAAATCGCTTTGTAATGACGTAAAACGTTGTCTTTTCCGGTGATTCCTTCTTTAGCCATCAATGATGGGTTCGTTGTAACGCCATCTAAAACACCTAAATCCTGTGCCTCTTTAATTTGAGCTAGGTTTGCAGTATCGATAAAAAATTTCATAGGTCAGATTTTTATAACAAAAAAATGGCAAATTCACCGCTACGACCGACCTACCCTTGCTTCGATCAAGACCTGGGGGATTCAGCGGGAGCTGGTAATTTGCCATCACAAATATGACAAAAAAGGAGCTTTTTTCAAAATAAATATCGTTTTTTTAGAATAGCACCTTAACTTTAAACGATGAAAAAATTGATTCTATTCGTAAGCCTTTGCTTTGCTTGGGCTTGTACTACTTCAGGTGAAGCCTGGTTAGACGAGGCAAAAGCCAGATTGAAAAAAGGGGAAACGGTTTCTGCTAAAGAAGCTCTTCAGAAAGCAATTGAAAAAAATCCGGGTTTAGCGGAAGCTTATAACCTGCAAGGGGTCATTCTATTTCAGGAAAAAAATTTCCCGGAGGCAGAAGCGGCCTACCGCAAAGCCATCGAGTTAAAACCCTCCTTGTATACTGCTCAACTAAATCTTGGGGCTGTTTTAATGGAACAAGGAGTTTGGGATAAAGCCTTAGCGCCTACAGATAAAGCCATCAAAGCTCAGCCTGATTCTAGTGCAGGATACCTCCAAAGAGGGATCATTCAAGCTGCTTTAGCTGATCCAACGAGAGCAAAGATTGATTTTACTCAAGCCATTAAATTGGCCCCAAAAGACATCAATGCCTATTATAACCGCGGAAACATTCTGTTTCAAGAAGAAAATTATGTCGCAGCAATAGCTGATTTTGCGAAGGCAGCAGAAATTGATCCAACTTTTGGCAAAGCCTATTATGCCTTAGGACTCAGCTATATAAAATCAAAACAAAATGATAAAGCGTGTCTATCTTTCCAACAAGCACAAAAACTAAATTACCCAGGTGCAGCTGATGCCGTTAAAAATCTATGTGATTAAAATGAAAAAGACACAAAACGTTTTGGGAGGTTTATTTGGAATCATCTTTTTATTATTTTCCTACTGGCAATTAAATGATCCTGATCCAGTTTTATGGGTCCCAGTATATCTTACGGCCGCTTACACGTCTTTTCAGGCGCTGCGTAATAGGACAAATCCAGAACTTTTGACAGTTTTATTTTGCTTATCCTTCTTCGCTGGCTTGCAATTGTGGGTTGAAATGACGACCTGGGAAGGTTTCTTAACGGATGGATTAAGCATGAAAACACATAATCAAGAATTAGCCAGAGAGGCAGTTGGTCTTTGGATCGCTTCGGCTTCCTTCGCCCTATTTTATATTTTAGAAAAAAAGAAATAAGATGTTAGATCTCGGTTTTGTTTCCGCAATTCTCCCCACTAAAAGCTTATTTGAGGTTTTAGACTACGCAAAACACCAAAATTTTGTGTGTGTGGAGATCATGTGCTGGCCCTCCTCCTCAGCAGATGCACGTAGGTATGCAGGTGTTTCGCATATTTCTGTAGACCAAATGTCTACTGAAGATCTGTTAAGCTTGAAGGCGAAACTAGCGCAACATCCGGTGAAGATTTCCGCCTTAGGCTATTATCCTAATCCATTAGATCCAGATGAATCACAAGCCGCATTTTACCGGGAGCATATCAAGAAAGTCATTAAAGCAGCTGCTGTATTAGGCATATCGCGTGTGAACACATTCGTGGGACGTGATTATACGAAGAATGTGAATTATAATTTGGACCGATTCTCGGAAGTATGGCCTGAAATTATTGCCTTAGCTGATACACTACAAATCAAAATTGGAATTGAAAATTGCCCTATGTTCTTCACGGATGATGAATGGCCAGGTGGAAAGAATTTGATGACCACACCCAAAATTTGGGATGAATTATTTACGATTATTCCATCGCCGAATTTTGGCCTAAATTACGATCCATCACATATGGTTTTCCAAATGATGGACTACACCTACCCTATTTATTATTATGCGGATCGATTACATCACGTGCATTTAAAAGATGTAAAAGTCTATCAGGAAAAGTTAAATCGCGTGGGAATCTTAGCGAATCCATTAGAATACCATTCCCCTAAGATTCCAGGATTAGGGGATATAAACTGGGGAAAGTTTATCTCAGCCTTGAATGATATACGTTACCGAGGCCCTATCGTTATCGAAGTAGAAGATAAGGCTTATGAGGGTTCGGAGGAGGATATTGATAAGGCGATTCGAAGTGCTCGAAATCACATTCAACAATTTTTACCCTAAAAAAAAGGGCTTCATTTCTGAAGCCCTTTCCCATTTATTTACTTGGTATTTATTTGCTTGGTTTAGCGAAGATAACTGGATCTATCGTCGGGTTAATATCTACCGACACTGTCTCTACCGTCATCATACCGCCCATTGGGTTAGCCGTTTCCACCGTGTAAGGAAAAGCTAGGCCATTCACCATTTTATAGTTTGAGAAGTTAACTTCTGAATCTACCTCTTGACCATTCGCTTGAACTTTAGCTTGAGTCTTCACTACGAAATTAGTAGCAGTAGAAACATATACTTTACTATCCTCACCTGAAGGTTTTGTTACCGTTAACAGATACACATCAGCACCATCTAATTTCTCTTTCGATACTAATTCAATCTTATATCCATCTTTTTTGGCATTCGTTAGAATAGAACCTAAAGTCTTTTGTGAACTAGCCATCTTTACTTGTTCACGAGGCATATCTTCCGGCTCACCTGTACCACCCATCATTGCAGGGCGATTCATCCAACCTTTATCACCATCGATAACTGTAATGATTTTATTTCCCATTACTTCGATTTCCGTACGAAATGACTTACCAACCACTAAGGAGGTCTTACTTTCAATGTCCATTCCCTGAACATTAAACTTACTCTTTACCACGGCAGTCTTCACTGTAGCCCATTTATCAGCACCACCCATAGCGGCTTCGTGTTTAGCTAAAATTTCCTCTGTCGATTGAGCAAAGGCTACATTAGCCACAAGCATAAAGGACACAAGGCAGATTGATTTGATCATTGTTTTCATTTTGAAGGGGTTTATTTTCGAAAGTTAAGAAAATTATTGAGCTTTTTTGGGAATAGAACGCATCACGATGAACCAACCCAGTAATACTAAAATGGCGGCCATGAAGAAAGCAGCACCAGGAAACAAGATTGGGGCTTTTTCTGAAGCGAAATAGGCAAAAAGATTCGAGGCTAATAAGGGCCCAAAAATGGTCGTAATCGACTGCAAACTGGTTAGTCCACCCTGCAATTCCCCTTGTTCGTCAGGACCTACTTGTTGGGTAATGAGACTTTGGAGTGCTGGCCCAGCAATTCCTCCTAATCCGAAAGGAATCATAAAGGCATACATCATCCAAGATTTAGTCGCATAAGCAAACATAAAGAAACCTATTCCGTACAGAAGTAAACCATAAGAGATCGCTTTTATTTCCCCCAGTTTGGGCATAATTACACGCGCCAAACCTCCTTGAACGATAGCTACAATTAATCCCACAAAAGCTAAGGAATAACCTACCTGATCGGGTGTCCAACCAAAAACCTTCATCGTAAAATACGACCACGTGCTGGGATGCACCTGACCGGCTAATTGCAAGCAGAAAAAGCCGCCTACTAAACCGGCAATTAGAGGGTATTTAGTTAAATTTTTTAAGGACCCTAATGGGTTTGCACGACTGATATCAAAAGGACGGCGATTCGATTTTGCTAAGGATTCAGGCAGTACAAAATAGCCATATATTCCATTGATTAAGGTTAAACCCGCCGCTGCAAAGAATGGAATTCGGTCTCCGTAAGAGGCTAACATACCTCCTACAGCAGGTCCAATAATAAATCCAACACCAAAAGCAGCTCCTACAACCCCAAAATTCTTAGCGCGATCTTCGGGCTTAGAAACATCCGCGATATAAGCTTGTGCCGTTGTGAAACTGGCTCCAGTGATCCCAGACATAATTCGCCCAATGAATAACCAAACAATATTAGGGGCAAAAGCCAAGACTAAATAATCAATCGTAAAGCCAAAAAGAGATGCTAAAATCACCGGACGTCGACCCACTTGATCTGATAATCCTCCTAAAACGGGAGAAAATAGAAATTGCATAATGGCATAAGAAGCCATTAACCAGCCGGCGTATTGTGAGGCTACAGAAATATCCCCTCCTACGAAACCCTTAATTAGGTTAGGCAAAACTGGGATAATTAACCCTATTCCAAGAACATCAATTAATAAAGTGATGAAGATAAATCCAATTGCAGGATCCTTTTTACTCGCCATTTGATTTTAAATTAGGCTGCAATTTAAGAAAAAGGATATTGAATTTTAGATTTTAAAAATTCCTTACTTGTTTCAGCACAACTTAGTGGTGTTTTCCCCGCATCAGGAACAGCATCTAATTCCACGATGGCAAAGCCTTTGAATTTGATTTTATCTAGGTTAGCAAACACCTCTTCCAAATTAACTTTTCCCTGTCCTAATTCAACAAAACGATAACGAGGCTCAGTTTGACGCACATCTTTCATGTGGAAAGAGTGCAACACTTTGCGGTATTTCAAAACAGCTTCCGCAGGATTACCTCCCCCTTGAAAATAGTGTGCCACATCTAAAAGCAATTTGATTTTAGAGGAGTCCATATGAGTTACCAGTAAATCCACCTCCTCTGGTGTTTCCCCAAATTGGTCCATGTGGTTATGGTATGTGGCTTGAATGCCCAATTCTTTCGTTTTAGCACCGATTTCGTTCATCACCTCTGCTAAACGAATTAAGTCTTTTTCCTCCGGCTTTACCCCTTTCTTACGTAGAGAATTAGTCAATTGGATCGAAGTACCTCCTAAGGCTTTCACAAATGCCGCATGCTTAACGTGCTGAGCGATAGAGGCTTCTACTTTAGCCGGATCTATCTCCACATTGCCACTTGAGAACATGCATAACTCTAAGCCAGATTGATCCAAAAGTGTTTTTAAGGCAGCCGTATTGTCTTTGTATTTCGCATATGTATTCGCACGCAATTGAATTCCTTTAAATCCTAAAGCAGAAATATCTTTGATTGCCTGCTCATCTTGCCCACTCCAGGTAATAGCTGAGTAGCCTAATGAATACGTTTTTTTGGCAGCAAAAATGGAAATAGGAAGTGTGGATGCCAAAGTAAATAAGGCTGATTTAGCCAAGAATTCGCGTCTCGTTTTCATATAAATAGGTTTTACTGTAAAAGTCTCACTTACAGATTATTTACTCTCACTAAATTTTAAATAATCTGCTAACAAACTTAATTTATCCGTACCAATATAATCTACGCCGATGTCTATCAAAGCCTGATAACCTAACAGAGAATCTGGGGTAGCCCATAAACGGACTTTTCGGCCATTCGAATGAACTTGATCGACGTAGTTTTTGAGCTTTTCCTTTAAAGCGGCGGGAATAGGTCCTTGGCCACCCCATAAACCAAATTTTAACATGGATTCGCTCTCCAAAATCACTTTATTCGTGGGAAAACGTTCATCCGAACGTCCATCAAACGTAATCCAAGCAGGAGATTCAATGTATTGCGACGGTTTAGGGCGATTTCCAGAGATCACGATACGGAATCCCTTTTTCTGTATGATTTCTGCATGGGGCTTCAAAGCAGCAATAATCAGCGGCAAGGTAGAATCTGAAGAAGTCTTCGAATCAATCAATAATTGGTGAAAATTTCCCTCTTTATTAGCTTTTAAAACCCGAATAATGGGATCGATATACAAATCCTTCAAGTTGCGATTTAAACGCAGTTGAGAACGTTCATGCCCCACTAATAATTCGCCATTTACTGCATAAACGTCAGCCTCGATGGAACCAAAACCTAGCTGAAACGCATCAAAAAAAGGCCTCTCGTGTTCGTAATCATTGTGTGCATGTGCTTTTAAAAGCGGATTTTGGGCCTGCACTGCAAATGTCAACAAACAAAAAAAAGCGATTCTTTTCATTAGCCTTTTACATAATCCCCAGACGCAATTCGCGTTTTAGAGTCGATTTTTTTATTGTATAAATACGCATAAGATTCGATTTCTTTACCTTTTAAGCTCACTTTTACTTGCTCACGAATAAAAATACTTTCCGCTGGTTTTTCGGTATTGTATTCCTCGTATTCATCTAAAACGTTCAATAATTTGATCGTATTGGACAATAAATACAATTCACCTACCACTTGATCTTTCGCATCTGAGGAGGGAATTATACCTGGATAATCGGCCACTTGGTACATTTGACCTTGGTAAGTCGCCATGCCGATATAGTCTGAATTGCGCGCAATTAAGCGGTGTAAATCGTTGCCGCAGTCACGACGCAAGGTTCCATAAACAAATAAATATTCTTCCACATTCGGTTCTGGTAGTTTCGCTTCTTCCAAAGTCAATACCAAGTCCTCTTGCTCCACCACTGTTCCCTCTGTTAATACTACGTTACCGACAATTCCTTCGAATGGTGCGGAAACGATCGATTCCATCTTCATCGCCTCAATCACGTAAAGTGGTGCGTTTAATTTCACCTCATCGCCTGGTTTTACCAAGATACGGGATAATCTACCCTGCAATGGTGCGCCAATATCCCCTTTTGCCTTCGCTTTTGCGTGTTGAGCGCGTTCGACTTTTACGTTTTTGTCCAAAATTTTAATGCGACGTGCCTGGCCATTCAATTCAAAGGTTACATTGCGTAGACCTGATTCATCCGGCTCTGACATGTACAAGAACTTCACGATGATCGTCTTACCCGGTTCAATCGTAATCATAATCTCCTCATCCTGCTTCAAGCCATAAAAGAAGGCTGGAGTAGGAAGGGCAGATAACTCACCGAATAGGGCCGAATTCTTGTAATAATCTTCGTAGACTTTCGGATACATTTTGTACGACAAGTAATCAAAGAATCCGTCTTCAGCTTCCGGGAATTTCTTTGTGAAGGATTTAAAGTCTGCATCGAAGTCGATGGGTGCCAAATGGTCGTTAGGCCGCCCTTCGATGGCATGTTGGCCTTTCAAGATAATCTCCTGCAATTGCTTCGGGAAACCTTGGTAAGGTTGGCCTAGACCGCCTTTGAAGAAGTCTTTTACGGATTCAGGGAAAGATAAGGTAGAGCCTTTGGCATATACATCCTCCGCTGTTAACGAATTCGCGGTCATAAAAATCGCCATATCCCCTACTACTTTCGAGGATGGCGTTACTTTAACAATATCACCAAAAAGTGTATTCGCTTCTGAATAATTATGCTTCAATTGTTCGAACTTATCCCCCACTCCGAGTGAAATCGCTTGGCCACGCAAGTTCGTATACTGGCCACCTGGTATCTCATTATTGTACACCTCAGCAGTTCCAGCCTTCAATTCCGATTCAAATGGCGCATACATGGCGCGAACTGCTTCCCAGTAATTCGAGTATTCATTTAATAAATCTAAATCAAGATCAGATGCCTTCGGATGACCTTGCATCATGGCTACCAAGGAGTTCAAATTAGGTTGAGAAGTCAACCCTGACATCGCACCTAACGCACCATCCACAATATCCACTCCTGCCTCAATGGCCTTCAAATAGGTCGCCGATTGAACCGAAGCCGTATCATGCGTATGCAAATGAATAGGAATATCCACTGCTTTCTTTAATTCTGTCACTAATTTCTCCGCTTGGAAAGGACGTAAAAGGCCAGCCATGTCTTTAATACATAATATGTGAGCGCCCACGTCTTCCAGCTGACGTGCCATATCTACGTAGTATTGCAGATTATACTTCTCGTTCGTAAAGACATCGCCCGTGTAGCAAATAGCTGCCTCTGCGATGCCTGGAGTACGTTCGCGAACCGCTTTAATCGATACTTTCATCGCCTCGATCCAGTTTAAGGAATCGAAAATACGGAAGACATCGACACCCGCCTCGGAGGATTTCTCCACGAATTTTTCTATCAAATTATCCGGATAGGCTGAATAACCCACGGCATTAGAACCGCGGAAAAGCATTTGCAAAAGCATATTCGGCATGGCCTCGCGGAACTCCTGAAGGCGCTTCCAAGGTGATTCTTGCAAGAAACGCATCGCCACATCGAAGGTCGCACCACCCCAAACCTCCATCGAGAAGAGTTGAGGAAAGGATTTCGCAAAACCATCTGCCACAGCTAACATATCTTGAGTCCGCACACGCGTTGCTAAAAGCGATTGATGTCCATCCCGGAAGGTCGTGTCTGTGAAATAGATTTGCTTTGAATCACGGATGTACTGGGCAAATTTCTCCGGACCCATTTCCGTTAATAATTGTTTATTACCTTTCGGGTAAACCGCCATCGGATCCACGTATGGGATGATGGCAGGTCGGAATGGAGCCGTCGGCTTCACTTTTACGTCAGGATTTCCGTTGACGATCACTTCACCTAGGTATCGAATTGCTTTTGTAGAGCGGTCGCGGGTAGGTTTGAAATTAAATAATTCCGGGTGTGTCGCAATGAAAGGGACCGTGCAGTGGCCTTCTTGGAAAACGGGGTGTGTGATCACATTTCGCAAGAATGGAATGTTGGTTTTTACCCCACGGATTCGGAATTCGGTTAGGGCGCGATTTAAACGTTCGGACGCACCGCGAAGCGTGCGGCCTTTGGCCGATACTTTTACTAACATCGAATCGAAATAAGGGGAGATTTTTACCCCAGGATAAGACGATCCTTCGTCCAAACGAATGCCAAAACCGGCTGCATTGCGGTAGGCAATGATAGTTCCAAAATCGGGTTTAAACCCGTTTGCTGGATCCTCTGTGGTGATACGGCATTGGATTGCAAAACCTTTTAAAGGAATGTCCGCTTGGTTTTGAATGAAAATACCTGGATCGGATAACTTGTAATTTTGGGCAATTAGAATTTGAGTGCGGACGATATCAATGCCTGTCACCTCTTCAGTAATCGTATGTTCTACTTGAATACGCGGATTGACCTCGATAAAGTAGATATTTTCGTCTTTATCGACTAGAAATTCTACCGTTCCTGCGTTGTAATAATTCACGGCTTTTCCGATAGAAAGCGCGTAAGCGTATAATTTCTGTTTTGTTTCTTCTTTAAGTCCAAAAGAGGGTGCGATCTCCACCACTTTTTGGAAACGTCTTTGAACTGAACAGTCGCGTTCGTACAAATGCACTAAATTTCCGTGTTGGTCCCCTAATAATTGCACTTCGATATGCTTAGGATCATCGATGAATTTCTCGATAAACAAAGTCTCATCACCAAAGGCATTTTTCGCCTCGTTCTTCGCCTCTTGGTAGGCCTTTTCTAATTCCTCTTCCGATCTTACCACCCGCATTCCACGTCCACCTCCACCGGCAGCCGCTTTCACCATCACAGGAAATTTAATGCGTTTCGCTTCTGATAAAGCCAAAGAATAATCTGATAAATCTCCTTTGGAATCTTCAATCATAGGTACATTGGCCTTCAAAGCTGCTACTTTTGCCGCCACTTTATCCCCTAATGCATTCATCGCTTCGGGAGATGGGCCCACAAAAACGATTCCTTCTTCCCGGCAACGCGTCGCTAAAACCACATTCTCTGATAAGAAACCATAACCTGGATGAATTGCCTCAATTTTCTTCGATTTACACAAAGAGATCAAGCCCTCAATATCCAGATAGGGCTTTAATGGCTCATTGTCTTTACCGATTTGGTAGGCTTCGTCCGCTTTATAGCGGTGCAAAGAATACCGATCCTCGAAGGTGTAGACTGCTATCGTGCGTATTCCTAATTCGGAGGCTGCACGCATAATTCGGATAGCGATCTCACCGCGGTTAGCGATTAATAGACTAGAGATTTTCTTAACGTATGATTTTGGCATAATCAGTAAAGTAGGAGATTCTAACAAAAATGCTAAAAATATTATGAAATTTGCATCTAAAACGGTATTTTATTTGGTAAAACTTAAAAAAATACCATTATTATTGGGTTCGTTACCAAGAAAAATAATTCTATCGGCTTCGAGCGATTTTTCTTAACTTGCAGGTCGAACAAAAAATAGCTTTTTATGAAACCTATCATCGGTATCACATTAGGGGATTATAACGGAATCGGACCCGAAGTAATCTTGAAATCTTTAGCCAGCCCACGCTTGCTAAAGTGGTGTACGCCCGTGATATATGGTTCTGCTAAAGTACTAGATTTTTACCGCCAAAAATTTGAATTAAAAGAATGGTCCATCGCCCCAATCAAAGAGGCTTCAGAAGCTAAATCCGGCGAAAGCTTTGTTATTAACTGCTGGGATGATTCTTCTACTGTAGTAGAGCCGGGAAAGGAGACCAAAGAAGCAGGAAAAGCAGCCTTTGATTGCCTCGAAATAGCCGCTAACGATCTAGATCGTGGACTTATTTCCGCATTGGTTACCGCTCCTATCAATAAACACAACATCCAATCTGAGGACTTTAAATTTCCTGGACATACAGAATATTTAACAGAACGCTTCGAAGCAAAATCCTCTTTAATGATGATGGTCTCCGAAGGTTTCAGAATGGGCGTAGCCACGGGTCATATTCCTCTTTTAGAGGTTTCCAAGGCTTTAAGCGCTGAATTATTGCGCACAAAAATCAGCTTATTTTTAAAGAGTTTAAAGGAAGATTTCTCCATCGACAAACCGCGATTGGCTGTCTTAGGCTTAAACCCACACGCGGGTGAATCGGGATTGCTAGGACAAGAGGAATTAGAGATTATCCAACCGGCAGTGGAGGAGTTTAGGACGAAAGGTAACTTAGTTTTGGGCCCTTATCCAGCAGATGGATTCTTCGGAAAAGCGCAATTCAAGGATTTTGACGGTGTTCTTGGTATGTACCACGATCAAGGTTTGATTCCATTCAAATACATCGCTTTTGATTCTGGCGTGAATTTTACGGCAGGATTACCCGTCATTCGCACATCCCCAGATCACGGAACGGCTTATGATATTGCAGGCCAAAACGTAGCCGATCCAGGTTCTTTCTTACAGGCCTTGTTTTTAGCGTTAGATCTCGTAAAAAATCGAATGAATGCGTAAAGTCTTAATCGTCGACGAGGTTCATCCTTCGATGACAGAAGGACTAACGAATTTGGGATTCGAGGTAGAGACACGCGTAGATTTATCTCTAGCCGAATTTACTTCGATTTTACCATCATATGATGGATTAATCATTCGAAGTAAGTTTAAAATCACGGCAGATATTCTTGCGAATAGTACTTTATCATTTATCGCTCGGGCAGGCGCTGGACTCGACTTGTTAGATGTGAATGCCTGTATATCTCGAGGAATAGCAGTTTTCTCTGCTAACGAGGGGAATGCTGATTCGGTTGCAGAACACGTCATCGGACAACTTTTATCTCTTGCACATAAACTGCATACCTCAGATACGGAGGTACGCCACGGATTGTGGGAAAGAGAAGGAAATCGCGGTTTTGAACTCAAAGGAAAAACCATTGGTATCATCGGATATGGCAATATGGGTAAAGCCGTGGCTTCTCGCCTTTCCAGCTTCGGAATGAGTATTTTAGCTTACGATAAATACGCACCATCCGCAGATTATCCAGCATCGATGGAGCAGCTATTTGAGCAAGCTGACATCTTAAGTTTGCACGTTCCTTTGACTGCTGAGACGCGTGGATTGATTTCAGTTGAATTTTTAACATCGTTCAAGAAGCCCATTTTATTGATTAATAGCTCTCGAGGGCCTATCGCTCCACTAGAACCCTTATTACACGGATTGCGCTCAGGACAGATTAAAGGGCTTGCATTAGATGTCTTACCAAACGAAAAATTGTCTTCGTGGTCTCCGGTAGAAAAAGAGCTATTCGCTGAAATCGCAGCCTTTCCTGCTACCATTTTCAGCCCACACGTGGCGGGTTGGACGACAGAAAGTTATATTAAAATCAATGAGGTTTTACTCGATAAAATAAAGGCGCATTTCTTTCTATGAATTACCCCGTAAATCTTGCCGAAAAACTGGGGTTCAACCAGGTAAAAGAGGAAATTAAGCAGCTTTGCTTAAGTCCGATGGGTCTAGAATATGCGGATAAAATGCGCTTTTCCGATCGCTTCCCTTTGGTCAAACAATGGGTGGAACAGGTGGATGAGATGAATCGCATTTTGGGCGAGCACGGTGGCGAATTTCCGCAAACGGATTACTTCGATTTACGTGCCTATTTAAGCCCACTGCAATTAGAGGGGCATTATTTATCAGCAGACGAGTGGAGAGATTGGCAACGCGCGTTAACGGTTTTGTATGAAACCATTCGGTTCTTTGCAGCCATCGATTCGACTGAATACCCTGAAATACACAAGATTACACAGCATTTTTTAGATAAAGGCGCAGAAAGCAATGGAGATTTTCGTCAGATAATTCCCATCATTCAGGATTTAGACCGTGTTTTTGACATCAATGGTCAAATCAAGGAGACTGCCTCCCCTGCTTTAGGTGACTTACGGCGAAAAAGAATTGCAGAAGAGCAAGGTCTACGAAAGAAATTGGATTCCTATTTAAGCCAGGCCTATAAAGAGGGATGGGTGAGCAAGGATTTCTCTTTGACATTGCGCAATGGCCGGATGGTGATTCCACTTTCTGCGGAACACAAACGGAAGATTAAAGGTTTCGTTCAAGATGAATCGGATACTGGAAAAACGGTCTTTTTAGAGCCTGCGGATGCACTAGCGATGAATAATGAGATCAAATCATTAGAGTCAGCAGAGCGCCGGGAGGTAATTCAGATTTTATCGAAGCTTTCGGATCGCATTAGACCTTTGACAACCTTTTTAGGACACGCTTTTTCTTGGTTAGGTTTAATTGATTTCATTCGGGCCAAAGCCCTTTGGGGAGCTGAACACAAAGCGATCAAACCTACGTTCATTCAAGATAAACCCATCGTAAACTGGACCGATGCGCGACATCCACTACTAGAAAAATCACTTGAAAAAATCGGCAAAAAGATCAAGCCACTGACCATTCGTTTAGAAGACGATCGACGCATCATGGTTGTTTCCGGGCCCAATGCAGGCGGTAAATCCGTGACATTGAGCACGGTAGGTTTGTTGCAATTCTTATTCCAATCCGGCTGTTTAGTTCCATTAGCCGAAGGGAGCACGATGGGTTTCTTCTCCCAACTCTTCCTAGATATGGGCGATGAGCAAAATTTAGAAAACGAATTAAGTACCTATTCCTCTCACTTAAGTAACATGCGGCATTTCTTGCAGCACGTGAACGAGAGGACCTTGATTTTAGTCGATGAATTTGGTACCGGAACGGAACCCTCTTTAGGTGGAGCGATTGCAGAATCCATTTTAGAGAAATTGGCTGATAAAGGATGCTATGGTGCGATTAATACGCACTTTGGCAACTTAAAAAGCTTAGCTGATCGCCAAAAAGGTCTTTTTAACGCCGCCATGCGTTACGATACCGAACACTTGGAACCCCAATTCATTTTGGATATGGGAAAACCGGGTAGTTCATTCGCCTTTGAAATCGCTCAAAAAATTGGATTACCTAAGCCCATCATCGAAAATGCCCGGAAGAAACTAGGCAAGAAACAAGTAGACTTCGATAAGCTTTTGTTAGAAACAGAGACAGAGAAGCAGATTTGGGAGAGTAAGAATGCCAGCTTAGCACTAGCTAATGAGCAAGCACTATCCATCAAGGAAAACTACGAGATGCTCAAGAATCACGTGCAAGAGGAGCAGAAAGCAATGTTAAATGCGGCCAAGGCCGAAGCTAAAAAGATTATTCAGGAGGCAAATCAACGGATTGAGCAAACGATTCGGCAGATAAAGGAAAAGGAAGCGGACAAGGAAAAAACGAAAGAATTGCGTGCGGATTTAGAGCAATATGTTCAGAAAGAATTGAAAATCGAAGCCCCATTAAAGGGCGTTTCTGAAACACCAGGCATTGTTTACGCGAACTCCCCTATCGCTGTAGGCGATTGGGTGGTGATTAAAGGGAGCGGTGACGAACCTACTTTGGGACAAATTCTCGAACTCAAAGGCAAAGACGCAGTCATTTCTTTAGGAGCGATTCGAAGTACAATCAAATTAAATCGCCTGCAAAAAATCGTCGCACCTAAACAATCCAAGAAAAGCACCGCTCCTCTTCGTGGCATCGACATCAATGACCGAATGGCACAATTTCAGCTTAAACTGGATATTAGGGGGAAGCGAGCTGAAGAAGTCTATGTTATTTTAGACCAATACATTAACGATTGCTTACTTTTAGGCGTTCCAGAAGTTCAAATATTGCACGGAAAAGGCGATGGCATTTTACGCACGCTTATCCGGGAACAATTACGCCGTTACAAAGAAATCAAGAATAGTTCTGACGAACATGCAGACCGTGGTGGTGCGGGAATTACCATCGTTACATTCAAATGATACGTGTTTTAGCTTCTCTTTTTGCACTATTTCTTCTGAGTAGTTGTATGTTTCAATACGCTAAAGGACTTAGTCAAATCCAACAAGAAAAATACGAACAAGCCACATATAATTTCTCTGTAGCTCTTTCAAAAGACCCCAAAAACCCAGCAATCTACTTCGCAAGGGCTTATTCCCGTGGATCAATGCAACAATATTCTGGAGCTATTTCTGACTTAACAAAAGCTATTCGACTAGATTCAACGAATGCAGATTATTACTTCTACCGTGGCTATTACAAATCCAAAATAGGCAACGACAAAGGGGCTATCCGTGACTATTCACAATCCATCATTCGGTATCCTTATTATGCAGAAACCTATTACAATCGCGGTTTAAACCTTATGCATTTAGGTCTATTGGATGATGCTTGTCTCGATTTTAAAACGGCGATTGAGCTGGGGGATACTTTGTCCTTGAAATACCAAGCTTCGCTTTGTAAAGAATAAAGCATAAAGCACAAAGAATAAAGGAGAGAATAGATTATAGAGAAGAGAGTAGAGATATGGCTTTGAAAGGCTGTAAAAATTCATGTTATTTGTAGCTTATTTTTAAATTTTAACGATTCAATATGTCTATTGCAAAAACCGGCGACAAGGTTGCCGTACACTACACAGGTAAACACACCGACGGTTCTATTTTTGACTCTTCTGTAGGAAGAACTCCCCTTGAATTTCAATTAGGTTCAGGTATGGTCATCAAAGGTTTTGATGATGGCGTGACCGGAATGACTATTGGCGAGAAAAAAACGGTGGTTATACCAGCAGCTGAGGCTTATGGTGAGCATTCTCCTGAGAACACGGTAACACTAGAACGAGCTCAAATACCTGCTCATATCGAATTAGAATTAGGGGGTTCCTTATCCATGCACCAAGATGGTGGTCACGTGGTAGAAGTAGTCATCACTGATTTAACAGATTCCCATGTAACTTTAGATGCTAATCACCCGCTTGCTGGCCGTGATTTAACATTTGAATTAGAATTAGTATCGATTTCATAGACTATGAAAATTAATTTGCGCTCCTTTGCCCCACACGGGATTGTCCTTTTGGGTTTCCTTTTGATCGCTTTTATCTATTGTGGGCCCGTTCTACAAGGAAAAGTATTGATTCAACATGATATTCAGCAAGCCCAGGCGGCGGCACAGGAGAGCATACAATACAAAGAGAAAACAGGTGAGGATGCGTGGTGGTCGAACTCCATGTTTGGCGGAATGCCTACCTACCAGATTTCTGGATCTTATCCGTATTCTATTTCTGCCAAAATCGGTTCTTTCATTACCAATCTCCTTCCCAGTCCTGTGAATTTGCTTGTCCTTCAGATGCTAGGCATGTATATTTTGCTTGGGGCGATGGGATCCTCCCCTATTTTAGGTTTTGCTGGAGCCGTTTTTTATGCCTTCGCGACCTATAATATGGTCATCATCCCGGCTGGACACACTTCGAAAGTATTGGCCTTAGCCTATGCTCCTATTGTATTAGCTGGGGTGAAACTAGGCTGGGGTAATCGCAAATGGCTAGGAGCAGCCTTATTCACGCTGGGAATGGCACTCGAATTATATGCCAACCACGTACAAATTACCTATTACCTATTCTTCATTATTGGATTTTATAAAATCTACACGTTAACGCAAGCGATTATTCATAAAACAGTAGTTGAGTGGTTTAAGCGAGGTTTATTGTTAGGCTTGGGTTTAGTATTAGCTTTAGGAACGCACTCGATGCGCCTTTGGAACAACTACGAATATGCTAAAGAGACCACCCGTGGAGCCTCCGAATTAAGTGCAAATAAATCGCGTGGAGACGGTTTAGACCAAACCTATGCTTTCGATTGGTCGTATGGAATTACTGAAACGGGGACTTTATTAATTCCTAATTTCATGGGTGGAGCTTCTGCTGGGGATTTAGGAGGAACCGCTTCTAACACTTACCAAACGATGACTAATGCGGGTATTCCGGAGGAACAAGCTTTGGGATTCGTTGAAAAAGGCCCAGCCTATTGGGGTGAACAAAGTTATACTGCTGGCCCTGCTTATGCAGGTGCTCTTGTGATTTTCTTGTTCTTGTTTGGAGCATTCTTTATTAAATCTGCAGAAAAGTGGTGGATCATTGGTTTTACGGCACTTTTCATCACCTTTGCTTGGGGTAAATATTTCTTTTTCAATGGAATTTTATTCCAATATTTCCCCTTATTTAACAAGTTTAGAGCGATAACTATGGTGCTCTCCTTTGTGCAACTTGGTTTCGTTAGTTTAGGAATTTTAGGTTTAATTAGATTTATTCAGCTAAAATCCACCTGGTCGGATATCAAAAAACCGCTTTTATATGCGGCGGGGTTAAGTGGCGGCCTTGCTTTATTTTTCGGAATGGCTCCGGACTTATTCCTTGACTTTAAAGGTCCTAACTTTGGTAGTGCATTAATCCAAGATACTGGCTTGAATAACCAAATTTGGCGTAGTATTCAACTAGACAGAATCGATTTATTTCAATCCGACGCCTTCCGCAGTTTCTTCATTGTATTGATTGGAACTGGTATAATATGGGTGGCAAGTACAGGAAAAGTCAAAAAATCCATTTGGTTAATTGCCTTGGTTCTCTTAGGTATATTCGATTTAACTCCGGTGGCGAAACGCTATTTTGGTAAAGATTTCTTTGTCTCAAAAGCTACCTTGGAAGAGCAAATCTTGCCTACTCCAGCCGATCAAAAAATCTTACAAGATTCTTCTCATTACCGAGTGGTGAATGTCGCAACTAGCTTTATGAACGATGCGACTACCTCGTATTACCACCAGTCAGTGGGTGGATATCACGCGGCTAAATTACGCCGTTACCAAGAATTAATAGAGAAACAATTCACAGCAAATCCAGGACAAATGAATATCCTGAATATGCTAAATACAAAATATATCCTGAGCCCCGATTCTACCGGCCAATTATCACCACAAACCAATCCTGGAGCCCTAGGTAATGCGTGGTTTGTGTCAACTGTTAATCTTGTATCATCGGCAGATAGCGCCTTGAGTGGAATTGGAAAAATAGATCCTCGTTCGGTGGCTTTAGTTGAGAAAAAAGATGCTTCTTTCGTTCCAGCAGCAAGCTTTAAAACGGATGGAACGATCAACCTAACTTCTTACAAGCCTAATCATTTAACCTACAGTTCAGACGCAAAGAACCCAAGTTTTGCCGTTTTCTCTGAAATCTATTACCGAGGAAACAAAGATTGGAAGTCCTATATCGATGGAAAAGAAACCAATCACGTACAAGCGGATTACGTTTTACGTGGTCTAGCCATTCCAGCGGGCAAACACACCATTGAGTTCAAATTCGCTCCTGTATCTGTGATTACAGGGAATAAAATCGACTTAGCCGCTTCCATCGCGATGCTTTTATTTATTGCATTTGCCTTTTTTCAGGCAGCTAAGGCCAAAAAAGAAATACTATGATCTACTCCATGACGGGCTTTGGAAAATCCCAAAAAGAAATCCAAGACCTGCAAATCCGTGTCGAAGTTAAAAGTCTAAACTCGAAGTTTACGGATATATTTTGCCGTGTTCCTAAGTCCTTTTCAGCTAAAGAAATAGACATACGTAATTATCTGACTCAACAATTAGAACGCGGTAAAATGGAGCTAAATCTCCATATTCAAAAGAATAACGAGAACGTAGAACAAAGTATCCTACCACAAGCACAAATAGCTACCTATTTCGCAGAATTAAAGCGCTTCGCTGCTGAATTAGGGGTCCAAAACATCGACGAAAACGCCTTGTATTTGCAAGCGATGTCTATGCCAAGCCTTAATTCATCCGATCAAACACAGGAGAATGAAGAGGAAATAGAGGCTTTATGGCAAGTCATATATGCGGCGGTTCAAGAAGCAGTCAAAGAATGTAAAGAATTCCGTGCACGCGAAGGCAAGGTCGTAGAAGACAAATTCCGGGAATACATCGCTTCCATTAAATCCGGCCTAGCACAGGTTTTAGAGCAAGACAAAATCCGGATGCCAGGTATTCGTGAGCGAATGCGTAATGCCCTTTTAGAACTAGGATTAAAAGAAGACTTTGACAAAAACCGCTTCGAACAAGAGGTCGTTTACTACATTGAGAAATTCGATATCTCCGAAGAAAAAGTCCGTTTAGCAACCCATCTAGACTATTTCATCGAAATTCTAGAGGAAGGAAACGGAAAGAAACTAAACTTCATGGCCCAAGAAATCGGTCGGGAAATCAACACTATTGGCTCGAAAGCAAATGATTCTACTATTCAACGATTAGTGGTAAATATGAAGGATGAGTTGGAGAAGATTAAGGAGCAAACTGCTAACGTTTTATAATTGCGAAGTAATTATAAAACATTCAAAGAACAAAGAACAAAGTATAAAGAATAAAGTTGGTATCGCCATTGGCGAATAACTCTGAAGTGTTTTTCTCATAACATAAAAAGAGCGGCAAATGCCGCTCTTTTTATTCCGAATTTATTCTTTATGCTTTATTCTTTATAAGATAATCAACGCTATCCCTGCACAACCTAAACCAATCCCCACCCACTGCTTGTTCGTCAATTTTTCTTTGAAGAAAACCAAAGCAGTAATAGCGCTTAAAAGAATAACACCAAGGTTATAAATGGTTAAAACCACCGCCCCATTTTGTTGGTAAGCATCTAACGCTTTAAGCAAGAAATAAAAGGAGAAGAAATTAGGAAGACCTAAAGGAATGGAAGCTAAAACGGATCTTAATGACCAAATAACACCACCTGTAATTGTCCAATACACTAAGACAATGGCAGATGTGGCCATTGAACCAAGCAAAAGCATTAAGGTAAATGAAATACTTCCACCCACTTGCTGAACGATGGCTGCATTCAAATAATTAAACGCCGTATTGGTGATACCATAGGCTATGAAAACCGCAACTAATGCCCAAATTACGGGCTTTTGGACAGAACCTGAATCAGATGGACTACAGAAATAGATAGCCGCAAAAGATAATACAAGTCCAGCCATCACCGATAAAGTCAGCTCACCACCTGTCTTCCAAATAAATAGATTCACCATCACCGGAATCACTAACGAGATATTATTCGCTAAAGACGTGGGCGCCATTCCATTCTTAACGGTCGAATAGCCGGATAATAAGAATGTAATCACAAAGCCGATTCCAATGCATAGAATCCCCAAGGAATAACCTGTAGAGGGCCAATGAAAGGGAATCGCATCCATTTGGTGAAAATAACCCGTTAGAAAACAAACCGGATAATTCAGTAGAATGGCTATTCGGGTATCGATATTGAATTTTGCATGTGCTCGAAAATTCGCTAATAATAATACCGAGAATACAATGGTTAATAGGAGTGCTAACATGTTATGAATTCTTTACAAGGTCCTCTAAAAGGGCTACGTATTCTGGGGAGTTGTTCAAACTTTCCACTAACTGCCAATGCTCGCCACCCGCCTCTTCGAACAATTCTTTGTACTCCTCTCCTACTTCGATGGTCGTTTCTAAACAATCCGCAACGAAGGCTGGAGAGAAGGCTAAAATCTTCTTTTTACCCTCTTTGACAAGCTTTTTAATCGTATCGTCCGTGTAGGGTTGCAACCAAGGATCGCGGCCTAAACGGCTTTGAAAAGCTGTCCCGTACATTCCAGGCTTTAAGCTCATTTCTTTGGCAATTAATCGGGTCGTTTCATGGCACTGAGCCCGGTAACAACCGTGATTTTTTTCGGTAATCGATTCACAGCATGTGCCAAAAACACAGGTATTCTTAGTCAAGTCCCCTCTGCGAATGTGTCGTTCTGGAACTCCATGGTATGAGAACAAATAGTAGTCAAAGTCTACGTCTTTTTGGTAATTCGCCGCTTTATCTGCAAAATACTTAGCAAATATGGGATGTTGATAAAAATAACTTACTAAAGACACAGAGGGCATAATCTGCCAATTGGACATTAATTCCATCACTCGTTCGTAGACAGAACCGGTGGTAGCGGATGCGTATTGCGGAAAGAAAGGAATGACGATTAGTTTCTTCAGATTCGCTTTCTCCATCTCAGCCATGGCTGTTTTTAGATCTGGACTCTGATAGCGCATGGCTAAACGAACCATATACCCTTCACCTAATGTGGCCGCTAAAGATGCGCAAACATCTTCTCCATAAAACTTAAGAGGAGAGCCACGCTCTTCCCATAACTCTTTATAGATTTTAGCAGATTGAGGCGCTCGAAAAGGAGCAATAATTCCATTCACTAGTAAATAGCGAAATGGATAGGGGATATCAATCACACGGCCATCCATTAAGAACTCCCGTAAATATTTACGAACACTGGATGTGCCTGGGTCATCTGGTGTTCCCAGATTCACTAATAATACTCCGATCATAAGTATAAATAAAGCACAAATTTGTGCCTAAAAAACTAGAATACCCAACCTTCCGGAGTAATTTTTGTTCTGGTAGGCGATTCAACACAAGGTGCCTTATCAAGGCAACCCACTGATCCAGGAGGGCAAGCGTAAGTTTCTCCCGGAACAACCGTAATTATCGGAAACTCTCCTGCTGGTATATCCTTCCTACGGTCAATGATAAAAATTTTCTTTCGAACGGAGAAAACATTAAATATTCCTAATACACGCTCCGTGGGATTCGTCAAAGATTTAATGTTCAAGCTAAAACGCGTTTCAGCAGGAACGTCAAACAAGGATCCTGATGACTGTACTTGGGAGATTAATGATTGATAAAAAGCGTAGGCATTTTTTGTAACAGATCGTTGTTCTAAACGGAAATAGTAGGGTGTCCAATTATCAAACGGAATTCGTGCCACCTGGCGACCCACTACCCGCTGACCGTTGGTTAATACATCCGAAAATACATTCAAATCATTGTTAGTAGTAATATCCCAACAATTTCCATCGCACATATAATTCAAAATGGCCTCCGTTCGATTTCTTGGCTGAACACATTCATTTCTTTTAAAGTCAAAAGTACCTCCATCAGTACAAGTGGCACAATAACCAACTTTAGAATAATGTTTCCAATTCCAAAGGTAAAAATCCCCCTCTGCTGGAGTATCTTTAAAATCTAAATAAACCGTAAAGCCAGCTCTGCGAATATCTACTTTAGAATATTGATCAAAAATTTCAAAACGAGAAATAGCATTTTCAATCTCCGGAACTGCCTTCATTGTTTCTGAAGTACTTTCATAAGTTTGGCCCGTTAACATCCTCACATTTAACTTATAAGAAGATCCTACTTTCCCAACGAATCCTTTAGGTGGATAATAGGTGCCTACTGGAATCCCTTCTGTAAAGGTTGTTTTTATACCATCTTGGTCAGTAACTGAAACGACTGCCTTCGATATAGGAAGAGCTAATTGTGAGGTTAAACGATTAGCGGAACTTGTTAATCGAACTTTACTTAATTGCACATCATCGGAAATATCTGCCTCAATTGTTGTAAATGAGGTAGAGTCAATTTGAACAAAATCGGTAATCGGTTTCACGCATGCCCAGGTCACACAACCGATGAGCAAGACATAAAAACTTATTTTTTTTATTGAAAAAGACATATTACAAGAATTTGAAATTATAAGTTAGAGAGATAAATGGAGAGGCGAATACACTTAATTCATATGCGCGCAAGCCTTGCCTCGTCGATTTAAAGAATACAGAATAAGGGTTTTGGCGACCATACAAATTGTAAACCGTGAATACCCAACTACCCTCCCAACGTTGCTTTTTCATAGAAGGATTATTGATTGTCCATGAAAAATCTAAGCGGTGATAATCTCGAATTCGATCGTTATTTCGATCTGCAAAAACAGGGAATTTTTTACCTCCAATCTCATAGGATCCTGACGGGGACGAAAATGGACGACCCGTGTTATAGGCAAAGGTAAAGGAGAAACTATGGTGAGTTGTGGGCTGAATATTTAACATCATATTCAAGGTGTGTGGCTTATCATAATTCGTGGCAAACCATTCTCCCCCATTGATTGACTGCACTTCAGGAAAATCACCAATCATCTGATTAAAGGCCCGAGCATAGGTATAAGACACCCAACCGGACACTTCTCCTTTCTTCTTTTGTACCATTAATTCCATCCCATACGCCTTACTTTTACCCGTAACTAATTGCGTTTCGATATTCGGATTCAACTGAAGGTTTGCTCCAGAAACGAAATCCAAGGTATTTCTGACGTCCCTATAATAGGTTTCAATAGACGCCTCATAGACGTTTTCATTGAAGGTCTTGAATAAACCCAAGGAGAGAAAATCACTCTGTTGAGGTTTAATGAAATTATCTGCTGTCTTCCAGCGAGAGGTAGGCAAAGGAGTGGTATTATTAGATAATAATTGGAAAAATTGTTGTTGTCTATTATAGCCAAATTTCATGGTTGCAGTTTCCGCTAAAGAATACTTCATCGTAACACGAGGTTCGAAACCTCCGTAAGAGGCCATTACCTCCCCTGGAGCATATGTATTTTTGCGAATCACAGAATTCAAAGATGGCATTTGACCAGGTGCATAGACGTTTTCTGTCCCAGCACCCATGCGGTAATAATGAGAATAACGCAAACCTGCCTGTAGGGTAAACTTCGGACTCAAAGTCCATTCATCGTCCGCGAAAATACCTAATTCATAAGACTGCTCATCGGGTAATTTCACAGAGGCCACTCTGGAAACAATACCCTCATTCAAATTACCTGGATCTATATCGTATCGTGTTCCTGTAATACCAAAATTCATTTTGTGGTTTTCCCGAGGTTGGTAATCAAAACTTGCAGTTACATTTCGGTACAGAATAGAACTCAGTAAATTAATCGTATTGACCGAATCTGGGGCAAAAGTCTTCGTTGAATAATCTGTCACTGCACCACTTATCATCATGTTAAGTTTGGATGAAAAATAATGATTCCAGTGCAAAGCCAAATTTTTATGGCCATAATTAAACGAGGTTTGTTTCGCTACAACGTTTTCAATACTAAACAATGAATCAACTCGGTAAAAATCATGACTCAAATAAGTCGAAAGGGAAATCGTGTTTTTTGTGTTAGGACGGAAATAAATTTTCGTGGCTACATCAGAGAAGTTAGCCCGAAGATTTTTCAGATAATCCGGCGCAAACCATTTAAACATAAAGTCATTAACAGAAAGTCGTCCAGCTACTAATACCGACAACTTATCTTTAATTATCGGAATTTCAGCCATTACTCGGTTTGAAACTAAACCAATACCCCCTTGCATCTTGAACTTATCGGTGTTAGGCTCAATCATCTTTATGTCTAATACAGAGGCTGTACGACCGCCAAAACGGGTGGGCACCCCACCTTTGTATAATTCTAAATCGCGAATGGCGTCTGAAGCAAATACAGAAAATAAACCAAACATGTGCGTCGGGTTAAAAATAGGGGTATCATCGATGTAGATCAAATTTTGGTCTACATTAGAACCCCGAATATTCAATCCATTAGCGCCTTCACCCACGGAGGAAACTCCCGGAAGGGATTGTAAACTACGAATCACGTCCACCTCTCCCATCATGGTAGGTAACTTCTTAATTCCCTTTAAGCTTAATACGGTTACTCCCAAAGAAGGTGTCTGAATATCCCGTTTCGTTGCCGCACTAGAAACAATTACCTCCTCTAATTGCTTCGTGACATTATTCAATTCGACGTTTAATTCTGTATTCCCTTTGAGATTAATTTTCGTACGGTAGGGATTATAACCTACATAACTAACCTTCACGACCCATTCCCCATAGGGCAAATACACCCTATAATTACCAAGTGTATCCGTTGTTACTCCTGATTTTTTAAAATCAACAGAAATATCTGCCCCTTTCAACGGCTCTCCAGTGGAGGCATCAATAACCTTACCAAATAAGGCTGGAAGTGAGGTGCTTTGTGCAATGCTTTGATGCGAAAGGATAAATAAAAGCCCTAAGCAAAAGACTCTGGGTAAGAGTTTGATCATAGATTAATAGGTTTGCAAACGTAATCGGTAAAGAAACAAATAATAATGCGGATAACTTACATTATTAGCGACCAAAGCGCAGATATTGCGACGAAAATCAGGGCAAAGGGGGTCAGCACTTTCCAGCACAAGTACATGAGCTGATCTACCCGAAGACGAGGTAGTGTCCAACGAACCCACATTTGGATGGCTATCAGAATATAGGTTTTAAACATCAGCCAAATAAATCCAATCAGTGTTGCATAGACACTACCAGGCTGGCCATTCGTCCAATCTGCCAAACGAACAGATCCGATATTAGGCAATGGAGAATACCAAGCTCCCCAAAATAAAATAACCCCTAAAACACTTACCAGAAGCATTATTCCATATTCAGAAAGAAATAGCAAAGCCCAACGCATGCCCGCATATTCTGTATGAAAACCTCCTACTAGTTCAGACTCAGCCTCCGGAATATCGAATGGAGCCCGATTTGCTTCGGCTAAAGAGGCAATAAAAAAGATGACGAACAAAAAGAAAAATAAAGGCATTCGCACGATATTCCAACTTAAGAAACCTCCTACTTGTGTCACATCTATACCTAAACTTTTTATACCAAATAGGTACTGTGTTTCTGAAGTAAAAATCCCCTGCTGCAAAGAAATATCCTGCAAATTGAGTGAGCCAGAAATCAATACAACACATAAAATAGTTAAACCCAAAGGAATCTCGTACGAAACGAGCTGTGCAGCAGAACGAATAGCACCTAAGAGTGAATACTTATTATTCGAAGTCCACCCTGCTAATAAAATACCTAAACTATCTAATGAAATTATCCCCATTAAGAGCATCAACCCCATCTGGGTTTGACTTCCCTGTAAAAAAGTACCAGAACTTAAAGGGATAACAGAAAATGCTCCAAAAACAGATAAAAATATGATCCAGGGAGCCATCAGAAATAACCGCTTTTGAGCATTTTCTGGAACAATATCTTCCTTTTGAAATAACTTCAATAGATCTGCAAATACTTGCAATAAGCCCCATTTACCGACATTCATTGGCCCTAATCGATCCTGCATAAAAGCAGACAACTTTCGTTCTACATAAACGCCAATCACGACATTTACGGTCAACAAAAGCAAACAAACGATCAGAGCGATCCACATTAGCTAATTTGATTAAGGGCTTGTAAGAAATCCGCTTTTAAATCTTCGATAGATTCTAAACCTACTGCTATACGAACCAAACCGTTGGTAATTCCTAAAGCTGCTTTCTCTTCTGCCGGCAATTTCGAATGCGTGGTTGAGGCTGGATGTGTAATAATCGTACGAGTATCACCTAAATTAGGTGAGATTGACGCTATCTTCAATAACTTACTTAAGGCTATCACCTTTTCAAATCCACCCTTAATGTCGATGGTGAGAATGCCACCGCCGTATTTCATTTGACGTTTAGCTAATTCATATTGAGGATGTGATTTTAAAAAAGGGTATTTAACTGCATGTAGGGCTTTATGTCCTTCAAGTACTTCCGCTAACGACTGCGCATTTTCTGAATGCTTCTGCATTCTTAAATCCAATAACTCTAAACTCTTAGAAAGTACCCATGCGTTAAACGGCGACAAGGAAGGTCCCGTATGACGCGCAAAGAAGCGGATTTCATCGATGTAGACTTTTTTTCCACAGATCACACCGCCTAACACTCGACCTTGGCCATCAATGTATTTCGTCGCCGAATGTATGACTAAATCAGCCCCTAAATCCAATGGTGTTTGTAAAATAGGCGTCGCAAAACAGTTATCTACCGCTAGAATCAAGTCTTTTCCTTTTTTTAAAGCAGCTAATTCTTTCAAATCAATCAACTCTAAACCCGGATTAGACGGGGATTCACAGAATAAAAATTTGGTGTTGGGTTTGATCGCTGCATTCCAAGCGTTTATATCTGCGCCTGGTACGAAAGTGCATTCGATGCCCCATTTAGAGGTAATCTTCGTTAAAATCTGGATGCAAGATCCAAACAATGCATTGGACGCGACTACATGGTCTCCTGCTTTTAGTAGACCCGCCATCGAAGCAAAAATCGCCGCCATTCCAGTAGAAAACGCAATGCCATCCTCCGCATTCTCCAGCATATTCATCTTAGCCACAAATTCATCCACATTGGGATTCATGTAGCGAGAATAGATATTGCCTGCCATCTCCTCCGCAAAAATCGCTCGGCCTTGCTCAGCATCTTCAAAAGTAAAGCTTGAAGTCAGGTATAATGGAACCGAATGCTCTCTGTTATGAGATCTTTCGGCTTGAATGCGGATGGCTTTGGTCTGTTTTTGCATATTCTTCAAATTAATCTACAAATTTAATAGAATACGGTTGATATCCGCCCCTGTATGATTACAAATTTATTGACCTGATTTTGACACCACCTAAAGTAAATTATTTAAAGATATTTGAGTAAATTTCGAAGAACTAGGCCTTTTAAAAGAAAACTAAAAAACTATGAAAAAATTGATTATACCCTTTTTAGGCTTGTTTTTGACGATTGGATTGCAACAAGTACAAGCTCAAAAATGGACTAACTTATTCGACGGAAAATCCTTTAAAGGATTCAAACAACTCAATGGACAGGCAAAATATGAGGTGAAGGATGGGGTTATGGTGGGAACTACTGTTGCTAATACTCCTAACTCTTTCATGGCCACCGAACAAGAATACGGCGATTTCATCCTAGAGTTTGATGTCAAAGTAGACAACAAAATGAATTCTGGGGTTCAATTCAGAAGCCTTTCGACCCCAGAATACCAAAATGGTCGAGTGCATGGCTACCAAGTAGAAATTGACCCATCACCTCGCGGATGGTCTGGTGGTATTTACGACGAATCAAGAAGGGGTTGGTTAGCTCAAAATGAGTTAAAGCCAGAAGCGAAGAAGGCATTTAAATTAGGGGATGTTTGGAACCATTACCGTGTTGAAGCGATCGGATCTACTATAAGAACCTGGATTAATGACGTACCTGTCAGTTATTTAGTTGATGATATGACCGCTAAAGGTTTTATTGCCTTCCAAGTACATGCCATTTATGCAGACATGAAGCCAGGCATGCAGGTCATGTGGAAAAACATCCGTATCCAAACGGGAAAAGACATGCAACCTCGTCCTTTGGACAACAAAGTTGTGGTAGATAATTATCTATTAAATAATATCTCAGATCAAGAAAAAGCACAAGGTTTCCGATTATTGTTTAATGGAAAAGACTTAACGGGTTTCCGTTCTGCCTTTAAAACCACAGCCCCTCCTGCTGTTTGGACGGTAGAAGACGGAACTTTACACGTGAATAGCTCAGGTGGAAAAGAATCTGGAAACGGAGGCGACATCTTAACAAATGATAAATTCTCAGCCTTCGAATTAACTTTCGATTTCAAATTAACGGAAGGTGCGAATTCAGGCGTGAAGTATTTCGTGAACGAGTCTTATAACTCGGGTATGTCAGCAATTGGTTTAGAATACCAAGTGTTAGACGATGCAAAGCACCCAGATGCAAAATTAGGAACCGTGGGAAACCGCACGTTAGCAAGTTTATATGACATCATTCCATCGAATAAAATTGATGGTCGTTTCCAAAAGAAAATCGGCGAATGGAATCAAGGACGTATCATCGTTTATCCAAATAACATCGTTCAACACTGGTTAAACGGCTTTAAAGTGATCGAATACGAGCGCAAGAGCAATATTTTCAAAGTATTAGTTGCTCATAGTAAGCATAAAGTTTGGGATGGTTTTGGAGCACAAGATTCAGGTCCGATCCTTTTCCAAGAACACGGGGATTCCGTATTCTATAAAAACATCAAAATCAGAGAAATTAAATAAACCAACCTATGGAAAGAAGAGAATTTTTACACAAAGGTGCCCTAGCTTCTCTAGGTACTTTAGCTTTTAGCCCAAAATCTTATAGTAAGATTCTTGGCGCAAACGACCGCGTTCGAGTGGCTTGTGTCGGTTTTTCAGATCGCCACCGTGCCTCACACGTGCCCCCATTTAAGGCATTAGCGAAAGGTATGAACTTTGAAATGGTTGCCCTTTCAGATCTATGGAATCGCCGTAGAGATGAAGGAAAAGCCTTTTTAGAGAAAGAATTAGGTGGCACAATCCAAACTTACAGAAACAATGAAGAATTGTATTCTGCTAAAGGAATCGATGCCGTTTTCATCTCGACAGCTGACTTCCAACACGCATTACATACCATCGAGGCTGTAAAAGCAGGTTGCGATACCTATACAGAGAAGCCTTTAGCTGAAACGATGGAAGATAACCGTGCCGTTTTAAAAGCGGTGAAGGATTCTGGTAAAATCGTTCAAATCGGTTCACAACGTCGTTCAGGCGAGAACTATTGGGCAGCAGATGAATTTATCAAGTCGGGTAAATTTGGCGATATCAAAATGGTGGAATTAATGTGGAACGTGAATCAACCAGGTCGCTGGAGACGTCCAGAATTAACGAGCATCTTAAAAGAATCAGATATCGATTGGAAACGCTTCTTAATGAACCGCCCTGCAGACAAATTTGATCCTCGTAAATACTTAGAATACCGTTTATTCTGGCCTTATTCTTCCGGAATCCCAGGACAATGGATGTCTCACCAAATCGATACCGTACACTGGTTCTCAGGCCTTTCTCACCCGAATTCAGTGGTAGCAAACGGTGGTATCTACCAATGGAATGATGGTCGCGTAAACGCAGATACGATGACGGTTGTATTTGATTATGGCAAAGGGAACAAAGGTTTCCAAGTTCAATTCACCTCACGCTTCTCTAACTCAGCGGGTGGAACAAAAGAAATTTACTACTCAAATGGTGGTGAATTAAACTTAGATACGAACACGATCTCTCCTAACGGCGGTCTTCGTGAGCGCGAAGCGAAAGCAATGGGCTTACAAGCGAACTTACTACCTACTATGAAAATCGAAGGAGCCAAAGTAGCAACTGATGCAGACACAGGTGGAGACATTTTAACTTTCAACCACGTGAAAAACTGGATGGAATGCGTTCGTTCTCGCAAAACTCCTAATGCTCCTATCGAGGCAGGTTACCAACACTCCATCGCTACAATCATGTCGAATGCGGCTTACCGTACGGGACAACGCGTTACTTTCGATGAGAAAACGCAAGAAGTGATGGCGGGGGATAAGGTGTTTAAGTACTAGTCGAAAGTCGCTAGTCACTAGTCGCTAGTCCGGAGGGAATGAGTCCGGAGTAGAGAGTAGAGAGTAGACAGTAAAGAGTAAAGAGTAAAGATAATTTCAAAATGGGGGCGCAAGCTCCTTTTTTGTTTATCAGAGTGGAGAGTTAAAGGTAAAGAATAAAGCACAAAGAATAAAGTTGGAATCAATATGGAGGTGAAAGCCACCATTTTGATGATTTATGCTATTTTTAGTTCATACAACTTCAATACTGGTTTTATTCTTTGTGCTTTATGCTTTATGCTTTAATAAGATTTAGTAAATTGCGCTACAATAGATTAATACTTCCATGGCGATCATTTCAACTAAATCAAAAAAAGACTTCTACCTACACGTGGCGATTTTAGTGACGTTGTTTTTAGTACTCTTCTTTGGTTTCTTTTTCGTCTATTTACCTTGGAGTACACACCACGGCGAAACCATCAAAGTTCCTAATTTAAAAGGAATGTCAATGGATAAAATGGAGGAATCGGTAGACGCTAATAACTTAGAATACGAAATATCGGATTGCACGTTTGTGGCTGATAAGCCACCATTGACCATTTTGTCGCAATATCCATTGCCAAATGCGTTAGTGAAATCTGGTCGTAAAATCTATATTACCATCAATTCTGAGACTCCTCCTACGATTCGAATGCCTAATTTAATTGGTCTTTCTGTGCGCAGTGCGGAGCAGCAATTAGTGATTGCAGGATTGAAGAAAGGGATTGTACACCAGGTAAATGATCCTCGATTGAAAGAGGTGATTGATATGCAGGCTTTGGGACGTAAAATAACGGCTGGAAGCAGTATTCCGAAGGGAACTGAGGTCGATTTGTATATCGGAAATGGAACGGCGGATGCGGAGATTGAATTGCCTGATTTGATTGGTAAGCCATTAGATGAGGTGTCGATCATTTTAGCGGGAATGAATTTGAAATTAGGCAAAGTGACCTATGAGGCCAATAGCGATTTAGAAGCAGGAACTGTATTCAAACAAACATGTGCGACGTGTGATGGAACGAGTATTCATCCGGGAGATACGATTGATGTTTGGGTGGTAGGTGACGGAAATAATTAAAACTATGGATATTACAATTGAAGAATTAAAAGAGCGAATGGATAAAGGCGAGGCCTTACATTTATTTGATGTTCGCGAAGAATATGAATTTGATGAGTTCAATATTGGTGCAACTTTGATCCCTTTGGGTGAATTGCCGGATCGTTTGGATGAAATTGCTCATTTGAAAAATGAGGAGATCTTGATTCATTGCCGTTCTGGAGCTCGTTCTGGTCGTGCAAAGGATTATTTAACGGCGGAAGGCTATACAAATGTCCGCAATGTATTAGGCGGCATGATGGCGTGGCAAGCGGCAGGTTACTAAGATGACCGCGGCTGAATTCAAAGCTGATTTAACACAGGTAAACCTCCTAGATATAAGGACGCCCAGAGAGTGG
>JACCDN010064457.1_pt1 | contig 47041 bp, 47 predicted proteins | sample 7441691 | NCBI WGS metagenome assembly JACCDN01 (sample SAMN15323439, study PRJNA562643) | freshwater metagenome | isolation source: river surface water | place: USA:Blue River Watershed | collected 2017-08-16 | reverse complement strand
TTCGTGGGTAGGAGCTGGTGGTGGCGCAGGCGCCATGATTGATACAACATCGGTTTCAGTAACTCCATCTTCCGTAATTTCAATTACCGTCGGATCCGGTGGTCAAGGTGCAATCACAAGTGATCGAGCCGGTCTTGCATCTCGCTATGCTGCAAATGGAAGCTCTTCTTCATTTGGAGCAATCTCTGCAGCTGGCGGCGGTCGCGGCGGACAGTGGGATCAAGCTGCGGGTTCTGGTGGATCCGGTGGTGGTGGTGCGGGGAACACGGGAGCAACTCCAGGTTCTGCCTCTAACGCACTTTATGGATTTGCCGGCGGCTCACCCAATATTAATTTCGACTATGGCTACCCAACTGGTGGCGGTGGTGGCGCCGGAGCAGTTGGTGTAGCTGGAACAATCACAACTAACGTTTCAGGAAAATCTGGAAATGGCGGCGTCGGCAAAATTTCTCGCATCAATGGAATTGCAACTTACTTCGCAGGTGGCGGTGGTGGTGGGTGTCATGGCAACGGTGGTTACGTTTGTATCGTAGGAAGTGGCGGTCTCGGTGGCGGAGGCACAGGCGATGGATGGATTGCAAGCGACACAGTTGTTAACGCTGCCGATGGAGAAGCAAATACTGGCGGTGGTGGCGGAGGAGCAGGTGGCCCGCATGTCAGCTCTGGCACATCGTCGCAAGGCGGTAATGGTGGAAGCGGTATCGTCATAGTCCGCTACATCTCGGATGTAACTTCCACTCCATCGTTAGGATCTGGGCGAATCAATCAAACTACCGTTGCCTTTAGAACCAGTACGCAGCTACAAGTAAATCTCCCCATCACAGGCAAAGTTACCTTTCTCCAGTTTGGTAAGCAGATTCCTGGTTGCAGAAACATGGCGCTAACGCCTGGTGTAACCACAAACTGTCAGTGGAAGCCGATGACCCGAGGCTTTATTCCCGTAACAGCCATGGTCTATCAGAGCGGAGTTTCTGCGCTCTACAAACGAATTGAGTTTAGATTCTTCTCAATTTCCCGCTCAGGGGTTCGCTAGTAGAATCTAGGCATGAAGGCAAGGCGCTCAGCTAGAGGTGGGTCAATCTCCCTCTCTATCTTGCTTCTTCTCGCATTTATTCAACCTCAGCAGATGCTTACAAAGGCAAGTGCTCTTTCGGTTGGTTCAAGCACATGTATTCAAGATGTAGATACAACCACTGCTGTTTCTGTAACAACTTCAGGTTCTAATTGCGTTCTTACATTCAACTTCTCCGGAACTACAACCATATGGACTGTTCCCTCTCTAGGGCTATCTGATATCTCTTTTACTATTAAAGGTTCAAAAGGTGGTGGATCCGTTCCGGATGCAGGATATGGAGCCGTATTTTCTGGGGTGATTCCTTCATTGGCCGGATCAACGCAGGTGTACATCAATGTGGGCGGAGTCGGCACATCCAACGGCAGTGGACTCACAGGTGGTGGATTCAATGGTGGCGGCGCTGGCGGTTACAACGGCGGAACTGGCGGCGGAGGTGCGACAGATATTCGAATCGGAAGTAATTCTGCTGCCAACAGAAAGATTGTTGCCGGCGGTGGTGGCGGCAGTAGTGGTGTGAGTGCGACTTTTGTGATTGGTTCGAATGCAAATGGAGCTACTGGAGGAACAGCTGGTACAGCTGCGTCATGCACGGGATCAGCCGGACAAAATGCAAGCGCTGGCGGAGCCGGTGGTGCAACGACATGTAGAAATGCCGGCGGTGGAGGCGGCGGTTATGCCGGCGGTGGCGGTGCGGGAAATAACGCGAATGGTTCAAATAATGGTGGACGCGGTGGAAGCGGAAGCTCATACTGGGATGGAACTTTTGCTTCGATAAATACTGATTGCGGAAATGGTTGTACTTTTTGGAACAACGGAAGTTCAAATACCAACTTTGACTACTCAAAATATACGAATAACGCTGCCGGCTCGCTTGTCTTAACTTTTGCGCCAAATGTTTCATCGGTGATAAATGCAGTTACAGCTTCTGGCAATGCAGTTTTTCGAATGCCAATCACATTATCTGCGTCAGTAAATCTGCCCGCATTTATTACATTTCGCGCCAACAACAAGAACATTCCTGGGTGCATTAGAAGACTCGCCGCTGGCTCTGGAAATTCGTACTCTGCAACATGTTCTTGGACTCCATCTTTAAGAGGCTCTGTTGTACTGACAGCTACGGCTGCGCCTGTCGATGGCGCATATCTTTCATCCACAACTCCAGCGAGAACTTTTTTAGTAGGAAATCGAACGGGAAGACGGTAAAGACCCTAAACTCATCTCCATGCGGAGTCAGGCAAAGTCGTATCTTTATGCCAGCTTCTGCCTTGCTCAAGTAATTCTATTGGCTCAATGGGTACCCGCTGCAAAAGCAGCAGTCGTCACAGCTACCGGCACCAATGCATCGGCATGTAATCAAGAAGCGTCGAACTCCACTGGTGTTACAGCAGTTCGCTCAGGACAAGAATGCATCGTCACATTTACAAATTCAACGGAAACGGTTTGGACTGTTCCGATGGGGATCAGAACTATTTCGGCGATTGTCGTTGGCGGTGGAGGTGGTGGCGGTGATTCTGCAGCTAGTTCAACTGGTGGTGGCGGTGGAGCTGGTGGTTTTTTCCAAAATTCAAATATTGCAGTTTCCGGTTCGATACCAATTCTTGCTGGAACCGGTGGCAACGGCTCCTCGATTTCAAGCCAAGCTGACGATGGCGGCACCAGTTATCTTGGAACGCTAAAAGTTGGTGGTGGCGGTGGCGGCAATGGAAATACATATACGGGTGGATCTCGTGCAAAAGCCGGAGTCGGCGGTCCAGATTTTGTTTCAAGCGGAAGCGGTGGCGGAGGACGTCCGACGGGTTCGGCTAGTTATACAAACGAATATCTCGGAGGCCTTGCGGGTGAATATGCAGCCTCTGGAATTGCTTTTCAAGGAAAGACTTATGTTGGAATTCAAGGTGTGGCAGGTAATCGAAACTCTGATGGTGCATCTGGTGGACTTGGCGGAGTCGTTACACCTTCTTCGTTGCGCACTTCAACTATTTCTGGAAGTTCAATCGAATATAGCAAAGTCTCCCTTTATGTGACTTGGGAAAGTAGTGGGGCGGTAAAAACGCCAGGTTCTGGTGGATCTCCAAACTACGGTTACGGAACTGATCCCACCGTTGGTGGTGGCTCTGGCGCTGCCGGCGTCGTCATAATTCGATACACATTATCTTCAGCCATCAATGCGCCTACTTATTCCGGCACCATCAATAAGGGCACACTCGAGTCCGTGACTGTTCTGGTAAATATCCCTGGCAGAGTTCGATTCTTCATCGACGGAAAGAGAATTCCTGGTTGTTTGGCTGTCGCTACAACAGGTAACACGCCCACAATCACTGCCACCTGCACCTGGAAACCTTCCGTGACAGGTCTGCGAAGTGTTTATGCAGTTCTCACGCCTTTAGATGGAACGACTACGGGAGCAACATCAGCCAGAACGGCCCTACCAGTAGTCAAGAGAGCCAGCATCAAGTGACCGATACATCACACCCACGGGCTCGTATACCCTTGGCAAGTTTCTGACCGCTATCACGATGATCCCATCGAGGATCAGGCACCTCGAAAGCGCAATCGCTTTGGCGTCATCGCACTTATTCTTTCTCTTGTCGGTGGGAGCTACCTTCTTCAAGGCACCTTTGCGGCAAACATCTCTTTAAACTCTTCAGGCTCTGTTGAATTCGGGCAGGGCGTCCTTCAAACGGTCTCATGCTCTGGATCAAGCTATAACCTGAGCATCACACCATATTCGTCATTTCGTAACGTCTCTAACGCCGGTGCATATTATTTAGAATCAATTACAGTTACTAATATCCCATCCGCTTGCGACGGCGTTGTATTTACCCTCAATGCTTACAACGAAACTGGTACATCCCCACTTGCGCTCTTTAATACAACGGCGTCTACTGCAAACATTTGGAGCAACGCGGGAACTTTTGAGGCAGGTTCCGGAAGTACCGGTATGACGGTTGGAACAGGATCTGGAACGTTTTCAATTAGATTTATGAATCCGGTGGCACTCTCCTCAACTGTTTCCAGAATTACTTTACAAAGTAGCCCTCGAACCTCTGCAAATGTCTCTAACGTCTCTTAAAACGTGTGAGACACCGGTCCGGGTGGCGGAAAAATCATCTTTGTTTCGCAAACAGGTTTCGCAAAGACGGGAACAGCCTGTAGCCCTAACTGTCGATACTTAGAGGTTGCTCCAAACAATTGGTTTAGCGCGGGCGATCCAACACGTCCATGGGCCCAAAGCGCCTACACATCCACCTCGATCATGCTTTCTCAATCATTCGGCTTTGGTTATTCAAATACGATGGCCATCATTAATCAAGGAAACTCAGATCCGGCGCTCAGCGCCGCCGCGCTCGCAGCCTCTTATGCTCCAACTGTCGGTGGTGTTGTAGTAAACGATTGGTTCTTGCCATCTGAAGGCGAGCAGGCATACATCGTTTCCAACCGTGTAGCCCTTGGTCTCAATGTGGGTGGTGGAAGTTGGAACTCCAGCTCAGTTGCTGCAACGAATGGTCGCTTTTACAACTATACAAGTACTGGCTTTGGTGGTGCGCCAAAAGCCACTTTGTATTCTGTCAGACCAGTTCGTGTTTTTTGATTTCCCGCTCTCGCGTTCATAACTCTTTTCGCCAAGATGAGAAGCTCCTCACCGATCCCGAGTGAGGAGTTCTCAACCATGGAAATGGATATACCTCGGCTAAATTTTCAAACTTTTTAAATGAAGGCACAGGTGCATATGTCACTGCCACGGGGTTCTCTGCTGCAAAGAGATATGGGTCTCCCAAGTAAACCTCAACTTTCCTGCGCGTGCTGAGGTCTTGTAATGTCTCTAAATAGAATCCTATTCTGCGCGAACTCAACTGTAACTTTCTCAAGGCTGGTTCATTAAATACAAAGATTGCCGGAAGTTCTGGATGTGCAACAAGTGCTGGGTCTGCATCACCCAAAGAATCAATGGTCAGCAAAACAAATTTCGGCTTTGTCTTGAGAATTGGCGTGAGCGGCCCGCTAGTTTTTGATAGATCTGGATCATGGTCAAGCAATGGCTCGTTCTCTAACTTGTGCGGAGTGATCTCTTCTGGAAACTCTTGAATAGGACAGGCTTTTTTAAGCGGGCACTTAAAACAAAGTCCCGGCGCACGTTTTTCCACTTGCCAACGCGCAAAGCCATATGGTTTTCCAGTTCCAGCTCCTACCGTCCACTGCCATCCCAGAAGATTCGCTGCACGTGAACCGTCAATGAGATTTCGATACATCCGCTCCTGGCCGTGCACCCAACCTTGATTGTTGCGTACAGTCCAATGCGATGCCAGCCACATACGTGTTTGATTAACGAGCCAACCATCGCTCTCTAATTCATTGACAATTTGATCAATGCAGAGCATTTCGCGGTTCCAGCCATCGCCTTGACTTTGCCAATTAGCTTCAAAGCGAAGATTATCGAAGAGGCGAGTTCCGATACGAGCATAGAGATGGCGTGCATATTCTTGCCAAAAAAGTTCATCGCGGAACTTTTCACGATCTTTAAATGGGGCATCTTTAACTGCGGAATAAACCTGGCTAAGCGTCAAAAGATTGTGGCGAATGTAGGGGCTCAGAACTGTCGCGCCTCGTTTTTCACGAGGCAGTACTTCGGATCTATCTTCCGCATATCGAGCGATATCGAGATTAGCGAGAGCTTTGTTGGCTGCGCTCTGACCCCCACGAATAGAGCTGAGTCCAAGTTCGCCTGAATAAAGACCATTAAAATCCCGCTCAATTATGTCAAGAGCATCTCCGCTGACATCGAGAGGTCTGAGGTTCATAAGACCTCAATCCTATCCTCGTCTCTTCGCAATTGCTCTGTGAGAGAATCAGGTATGAAATCTGGATTATTTGCGCGAGCGCTACCAGTTCGATGAGAAAATTTCTGCGCCGTCACCGCGTTGCCCTTATTGGCGTGCTCTTCGGATCTTTTGCTCTCATTGTGGCTCAAACTATTTCCGGTCCCGGTGATTACACATTCGAACCGGGTTTGAGCGCTGCAAGAGATAACCCAGGGCCGGTTATTGATTTGAAAGACGATCGCGATACGCAATTGTTCTTACCTTCAGGTTACTCAAAAGATGATTCGGTTCCGCTTCTGATAAATCTCCACGGCTACACCGGGACTGGTGCTTCACAGAGTCTCTACACATTTATGCAGGATGCAGCTAATAAGGCAGGCGTTGCCTATATCGCCCCAAATGGCACTAAAGACAATTTGGAGAATAATTTTTGGAATTCGGGAAAATCGTGTTGCAACTTTAATCAAAAAGAAGTGGATGATGTTGCCTACCTTGATTCATTAATTGATAAAGCCCTCGCGGCCGCAAACATCAATCCAAAGAAGGTTTATCTCTTTGGCCATTCAAACGGCGCATTCATGTCTTACGCCTATCTTTGTAGTGGTAGCAACAAGATAGCTGGCGTTGCAGGGCTAGCTGGCGCAATGGATATTGAAAACACTAATTGCGGTGCTGTTCCTAATCACATCCTTCTCATCCATGGTGAATTAGATGAGACCATTCAGTATCAGGGTGGTGCGCTCTTCGGAAATAGATTTACATCTGTGCCTGAAACCATCGACCGTTGGAGCGAGATTAATCAATGCCGTGTCGGAAAAGAGTCTGATCTTGACCTTCTCGATTCAATTGAAGGCATCGATACTGTTAAAGTTAGCTATCGATGCGAAGCCGGGGCGATTGAATTATGGCGTCTGCCGCAAGGAAAACACTCACCCGTGCTGGATATAGATTTTGCACGCAATGTGCTGGTCTGGCTGACTGCTTTTGAATCCACGCAAGGTTAATTTCCTAGGTAAGCCTTCTCCATCGCTAACAAATCAATCTTCTTCATCTCTAACATGGCTTGGGTCGCTCTCTGAGTGCCTGCAGGATCGGAACCTCCAAGGTATTTGCCCATCTCAGGAGAAACAACTTGCCACGAAATTCCAAACTTATCCTTTAGCCATCCACACTGACTCTCTTCTCCCCCATCTTTGGTGAGAAGCTCCCAATATTTATCTATTTCATTCTGACCGGCACAAGGAATTTGGAAAGAGACGGCTTCACTATGTGTGAATTGTGGTCCACCATTGAGACCGATAAATGGCCGCCCAAAGATGGTGAAATTAACAAGAACCTCGCTGCCTTGCTCATTGCCAGGAGTCTCTGTTGGCGCAATCCAGTTACCTTCGACTGAGCTATTCGGAAAGATGCTGGCATAGAAATTGGCTGCTTCGCGGGCTTGGCCATTGAACCAGAGACATGTAGTGAGTTCCATGAATTGAGCATAACTTATTGATGCTTTCCCTCAAGTACTCTCGCATAATCCAATAGAGTGTGAGCATGAGAGCAATCCAGATATCTGAGTTCGGCGGCCCTGATGTGATGAAGTTGGTAGAACTTCCTGATCCTGTACCGGGTTCAGACGAAGTTTTCTTGGATGTGACGGCGGTCGGCATCAACTACGCCGATACGCATCAAACTGAGAATAGTTATCTCTCCCCTCAGAAACTTCCGCTTGTGCCTGGCATTGAAGTCGTCGGCACGCACGACGGCAAGCGTTATCTCGCATCTGTGTCATCAGGTGGGTATGCCGAGAAAGCAGTTGCACACAAGGCAGTTCTCTTTCCAATTCCTGACACAGTTAGTGACGAGCAAGCTCTCTGCATGTTGATCCAAGGAACAACTGCATGGCATCTCCTTAAGACGATGGGCCATCTTCAAGCAGGTGAATCAGTTGTTGTGCATGCAGCCGCTGGTGGCGTGGGAACAATTGCAATTCAATTAGCAAAGTTGTGGGGTGCAAAAGTAATTGCAGTTACCTCATCAGATGAGAAGTCGGCACTTGCAACTTCACTGGGGGCCGATGTTGTCGTTGATGCAAAGAGCGAAGATCTTGGAAAGGCGCTACGTGCTGCAAACGACGCAAAAGGCGTAGATATAGTTCTAGAGATGGTCGGTGGAACAACTTTTGATCAGAGCCTGCTCGCTCTAGGAGATTTCGGTCGACTCCTTACATTTGGAATGGCGTCGCGGACTGCGCCAACACCTGTTCACCCGGGATCACTGATGCATGGTTCGAAGACCATATCTGGCTTCTGGTTGGCCAACTGTTTTGGCAAGAAAGAGATGATGAACGATGTCATCGATGAACTCTTTGCTCTCGTATCTAACGGCAAACTTAAGCCAGTAATTGGTGGTACTTACCCGCTAAACGAAGCTGCAGGTGCTCACCGCGCGATGCTTGGACGCTCAACAACAGGAAAGATTGTTCTTAAGCCTTAATTTGAGGGCAAAACCAAGGGAGATTAGAATCCCGGTATGAATCTGAACTGGAGACCGCTACGCGCTGTAGGCGCTCTTGTTCTACTTGTTCCTGCCTTTACGCTCTCACAGTCACCAGTCGCAAATGCAATTGTTGCGACCGCTACCGGTACAGATGCTGCAATTTGCAATCAAGAGGTTTCTGATGCGACTAATGTGACCGCTGTCCGTCTTGCTGGCGGTGATTGCGTAGTCACTTTCCGATCAGGCACAGTGGAATGGACGGTCCCTTCAAACTTAAAGAGCGTCAAGATTTTGTTAGTTGGCGGTGGCGGTGGTGGTGGCGGTAGCTACGACACTGCAGGGGCAGGCGGTGGCGGAGGTGGGCAAGTTCTCCAGATCGATAGTCAGAGAGTGACCTCAAAGAATAACTACTCGATTCGCGTTGCCGCAGGTGGCGCTGCCGGATTTCATATTGCCCAGACAAACTCAACTGATGCCATCGGATTAAGTGGAGGAAACTCTACATTTTCGCTCGCTGATAGAACTCTCTTTACTGCATTTGGCGGAGGCGGGGGTAGCTCTTCACGCGCCGCAGCTCCAGGTGCGAGTGCAAGAGTAGGTGGTGCAGCCGCAACTCTCTCCTCCGGTGGCCTTGGAGGCGGACAAGGTGGTGGCGGATTTTCTGGTGGAGGTGGTGGTGGCAGTGCCGGTGTTGGCACTGCGGGCAACACAACAGATCCGGCGCGAGATACCGCATCTCCCGGTGGCGCTGGAACTTCTGTAGATATTTCAGGAGTCTCAACCAATTATGGCGTTGGTGGTGCGGGCGGTTTTCAAGACAACGCTACAAGCATTGCTGGAACAGCCGGCGCGGCAAACACTGGCAATGGTGGAGGCGGCGCAAGCGTGGGTGGAAGCACTTTCCGCAATGGTGGCGCCGGCGGCTCGGGCGTTGTGATTATTCGTTACAGCACAACCGCACCTATTTTTTCTAATTTATCAATCGGCGGAAATTCAACCTCTGCTGTGATGCGTCAAAACAACACCATCTCAGCAACAGTGAATGTGCCCTCGCTTCTTACATTCTTTGTGGGCAAGACGCGCATCGCAGGATGTATCTCGCTACCAACATCGGGTTCTTCAACAAACAATGTCGCAACATGCATATGGAGACCAACTGTTAAAGGTACAGCGGTAATCACTGTGGAAGCAGCACCGCTTGCAGCTGGCATTGCAGGTGTTTCAACCAGCCAACTTAGCATTGGCGTAGTTACAAGAAGTACTCGACGCTAATTAGCGACGGCCACGACCACCTGAACCACCACTGCGATTGCCACGATAACCACGACCTCCGCCAGATCCACCCTTACGTGGAGCGCGCTTTGGCGCTTCGATGACAGGTGGGGTGTAAGGAATTCCAGAAGGTTGCTGTGCACCAGTAACGCGCATCAAATCTTCGCTACCTGGCTTCACGTAGACAGTTGAAGGATTTACACCGGCACGGGTAGTCAAACCCTTCACCGCCTTCTGCTGACGTGTTGTTGCCAGTGAAACAACTGTGCCTGATTCACCAGCGCGTGCTGTACGACCAGAACGGTGGAGATAATCCTTATGATCTTGTGCTGGATCAACGTGAACAACAAGTGAGATTCCATCAACGTGGATTCCGCGAGCTGCAACATCTGTTGCAACAAGCGCCGCATTATCGGACTCCTTAAAGAGTGCCAATGTGCGCGTACGAACAGCTTGTGACTTGCCACCGTGAAGTGCGCCTACTGCAACACCTGCGTGAGCGAGTTTGTCAGCAAGACGATCTGCACCGCGCTGAGTCTTGACGAAGAGAATAGTCTTTCCATTACGTGCAGCAATCTCAGCTGTGACCTCATCCTTTTCAGATGGATCCATCACGATGAGGTAGTGCTCCATAGTTGAAACTGAGGCACGGTCATTCTGCAATGAGTGAGTCTTTGGGTTCTTGAGGTAGCGACGCACAAGTGCATCCACACCACGATCCAAAGTTGCTGAGAAGAGAAGGCGCTGTCCACCCTGCTTCGCTTGATCAAGAATCTCCTGCACAACAGGAAGGAATCCCATATCTGCCATCTGATCTGCTTCATCGAGAACTGTAATCTCAAGCTGATCGAGCTGAACTTCGCCCTTGTTGAGCAAGTCAATCAAACGACCTGGAGTTGCAACCAAGATTGCGGTTCCCTTGCGCATTGCTGTGATCTGCTTTGTGTAGGACATTCCGCCAGCAATAACTACTGATGAATGACCGACAGAGCGAGCAAGTGGCAGAAGAACTTCATCAATCTGCTGTGCGAGTTCTCGTGTTGGGGTAAGAATCAAAGCTAATGGCTTATGTGGATTTGCACGCTTCTCGGCAATATTTGAGAGCAATGCGAGGCTGAATGCAAGAGTCTTTCCAGATCCTGTCTGACCGCGACCAAGAATGTCATGACCTGCAATCGCATCAGGAAGTGTTGCAACCTGAATTGGGAACGGACTCAAGATTCCTTGTGCGCTGAGAGCATTATCAAGTGATGCTGGAATTCCTAGTTCGCGGAAGGTCTTTGCAACGCTATCCCCTGGAGCTGCATCAATGAGATTTGCATCAGCTAAGTTTGGTGAGATGTATGAATCATCTGCACCGAAATCTTCTGCAACGTTACGTCCACGGCCTTTAGAGAATGAATGCGGCTCGCTATTGCGGCCTGTCGCTGTGCGACGATCACGTGCTGGCTTGTCGAAACTACGTGCTGGCTTATCGAATGAACGTGCTGGCTTGTCGAAACTGCGTGCAGGACGCTCTGTGCGCTCTGGCTTATCGAATGAACTTGCTGGCTTATCGAATGAACGCTTTGCTACTGGCGCTCCATCGGTGCGTCGAGTTGGACGCTCGGTGCGTGCCGGCTTGTCGAATGAACGAGCTGGGCGATCTGATGAAGGACGTGCGGGACGCTCTGTCGAACGACGCTCTGGACGTTCGCTGCGCTCTTGCACAAACTTTGCTGCGCGAGTCTTTGGCTTATCTGTCTTACTAAAGACGCGCTCTGAAGCAGATTGACGTGGATTGCCCTTTGGCGCGCCTTCAATCTCCTTTGACTTTGAACCAATCTCCTTCTGGAAACGGGCTGCACGAAGCTTTGAACGATCAGTTAAACGCTTCTCTTTACGTGTTGCTGGAACAGCATCGCGATCTGAGTAGCGGACAGTTGTTGTTGGCTTGAATTCACCACTCTTACGTGGAGTTGCCTTTGATGTGGTGCGAGCACCAGTCTTTGCAGAGGATGCAGATGCGCTCTTTGCACGTGGTGCAGGAGCTGCCTTCTTAGCTGCCTTAGCTACTACTGCACGACGTGGCTTACCTTTTGAGGCTTCGCGACGTGCTTTTCCGGGCGCGGCTGTACGCTTTTGTAAAGTCATTAATAAGTTTCCTATCGAGAGATCAAGCGCGTCTCGATTAGGAAGAACCTCTATGGGTTAACCAGGGTGGTGATAAGACTCGCAAGAAGAGCCATTTGGCTCATTTTCTGTACTACTTGTTACTGGTGTAACAGTGCGAAATTCTACCGTTAATCACTCTAATAAAGAAATTGAGCGTGAAATCACTTCACAAACTTAGGTAGGTGGAGATCAAACTTGATTGAGACCACACGGGTAGCGATAACAACTACTCCCCCGGCAACAACAGCAATTGGCTGAGATACATCTAGTGCGTGCAATAGAGCGAATGTACTTGCTCCCATTGCAGCAGAAGTTCCAATTGTTTCTCGGTGAAGCAGAACTGGCTCGACTTGGCAGAGCACATCTCGAATCAATCCACCTGTCACCGCAGTAATAATTCCTAGAACAATCGATGAATGCCAAGGAACATCGAGTTCAATAGCAAGCTGAGTTCCCGAAAGGGTAGCTGTGGCTAACGCAAAGGTGTCGAGAGCCAGCAAGAGTTTTCCAACATGAGTAACTCGTCTAAATGTCAGAGTAATGATTACTGCAGCGAGAATCGACGCCAAAATCCATGGGTCTGAAATCCAGTTGGGTCTGATTCCGAGAAAGACGTTACGCAGGGTTCCGCCAGAGATGGATGCAACTGTTGCAATAAAGGCGATTCCGCCGTAATCAAGACCACGATCTGCTGCGATGCGCGCTCCTACCAGGGCAAAGACGAATGTGGAGAGCAGATCGAGCGCATGGAGCAGGGTCATAGTAGAAGAGTACGTTAATGGCGCTTTATTGAGGCGCAAATTAGAATAGCCTCATGAGAAAGTTGGGGTTCGTCGGGGTTTTAATTCTCGCTCTATCGGCTCTGACTGTTCCATCTGCTTCTGCTCTCACTTCAGGAAATTGCACAGTCAATCTTTCTTCTTCAACTGGTGTGGTTCTCGTCAATAATGGTGGTTTTTGCTATTTAGCTTTCTCTGATACCGGTGCAAACTCATTCACTGTACCAGCGGGCGTTACTTCATCTGCGGTATTAGTAGTGGCAGGTGGTGGAGCAGGTGGTGCCGGTGCCTGGGGCGGTGGCGGTGGAGCGGGCGGCGTTCTCTATGGTGCAAGTTATCCATTAACTCCCGGCACAACGATGAATCTTTCGGTTGGAGCTGGCGGTTTATCTGGCTCTGCAAATTTAACTCCTTCGACAAACCGAAGTAACAACGGTGGAGATTCATGGATCAACACCTCCTCTACCTTTGTCGCGAAAGGTGGCGGTGCTGGTGCTTCTTTCGCATGGGGCTCGGCTACGGCAAGTCATGCCAATGGATCCGCAGGTGGTTCTGGAGGTGGTGGCACCGAATATGGTGGCGGTGGCGCAGGCGGAGCATCGACTCAAACATTGCCAACAAATGGCACAACTATTTATGGAAATGCCGGTGGTTTAACGCCAGCTATCAATTACACATCTGGTGGTGGAGGCGGAGGCGCTGGTGCTGCAGGAACTCCCGTTACAGCGGCTGGAACTGGTGGCGCTGGAGGTGCAGGTACATCTGCTTTCTCTTCTTGGTTTACCGCTATCGGACAATTCGGTGTTGGAGGATTCATCGCAGGTGGAGGAGGCGGTGGAACAACAACAACTCGAGGTGCCGCCGGATCGGGTGGCGGAGGAATTGGAGCTGATCAGAGCAATACAACTGCAGGAAATGGTATTGCAAATACTGGCAGCGGCGGAGGCGGTGCTACGTATGTATCGAGTGCGCTCCCTGGTGGAAATGGCGGCAGTGGATTAATCATTTTTAAGTTTGCTGAGAACATACTTCCCGCCAATATTAATGCTCCTACAGTCGCAAGTGTGGTTTCTAAGGGCATAACAACAACAATCACAGTGACAATGGATTCACCAGGTAGGGTTGAATTTTTCTGGGGGAACAAAACAATTGGTGGATGTGTCTCGGTTGTAACTACCGGCTCATCCCCTACCTTTACAGCGACTTGCAATTGGAGACCAACAGTCACAGGCACAACTTTAATAAAAGCAACTTTGCGCCCCACAAACTCATCACAAGCTGCAGTAACCTCGTCTTCGAAGTTTGTAGTAATCAATAAGCGAACTACTCGTCGCTAGCTAGCTTCTGTAAACTTTCATCACTGACGCGATAAACAGTCCAACTATCCATCGCTTTTGCACCTAATGATTTGTAGAACTCAATGGCTGGTGTATTCCAATCGAGGACCCACCATTGGAAGCGACCATATCCGCGTTCTTCGCAGATTGCGGCAAGATGCTTAAGGAGTGCCTTGCCATATCCCTTACCTCGATATTGTGGTCGAACAAAGAGATCCTCCAGATAAATTCCGTGCTTTCCTTGCCATGTTGAATAGTTCAAGAACCAGATGGCAAGACCTGCAATTTCGCCATCGACTTCAACGATTTCGCAGAAAACCTTTGGGCTTTCACCAAAGAATCCTTCAATAATCTGCTCACGAGTTGCCTTCGCATCATCGGGTGCCTTCTCGTAAACAGCGAGTTCGTAAATTAATGCGAGAATTTCATCAGTATCGGCGACTGTGGCTGGGCGAATTTGCATGACCACACATTACTTTGTCGGACTGCACAATTCTGCAAAATAGTTGCAATCGGATTACAAGTTCCTCTTTTTACGCATGAATCTCAATTTACGCACGAGGGGCTGCAGTAGGATTTCGGCCATGTCATTGAGCAAAGATAAGAACTGGTGGCGCCAGGCGGCCATCTACCAAATCTACCCCCGCAGCTTTGCAGATACCGATGGAAACGGTATTGGTGACCTTAAGGGAATCACATCTCGCGTCGATTACCTCAAATCTCTGAGCATCGATGCAGTCTGGCTCTCACCTTTCTATCCATCAGCTCTTGCAGATGGTGGTTACGACGTCGATGACTATCGCAACGTCGATCCAAAACTCGGAACGCTCGATGACTTTGATGAGATGCTCACCGCTCTCCATAAAGAAGGTATCCGTGTTTTCGTAGATATCGTCCCTAACCATTCATCCAACCTCCACCAGTGGTTCAAGGATGCAATTGCTTCTGAGCCTGGCTCACCCGAGCGCAACCGTTACATTTTCCGAGATGGTCGCGGCGCCAATGGTGAACTTCCACCAACTGATTGGCCATCACACTTTGCTCCATCTGCCTGGACTCACGAATCAGTCTGGGGCGGAACCGGCAATCAGTGGTACATGCATTGGTTTGCACCAGAGCAACCAGATTGGAACTGGGACAACCCTGAAGTTGAAGCTGACTTCCTTGCAACGTTGAAGTTCTGGGCAGATCGTGGTGTCGATGGTTTCCGTATTGACGTCGCTCACGCACTCAAGAAGGATCTCTCCGAGCCACTTCGCATGCGTGACACGATGGAGTATGAAGAGCCACGCAACGTTGAAGGCAATGGCATCTTGATGGATCGCGATGAAGTATTTGAGGTTTATCGCTCATGGCGCAAGCTCTTTAATTCATATGACCCACCACGAGTCGCAGTTGCTGAGGCAAATGTGCATCCAAGCCGTATGCCGCTCTACGCAAGCGAAGAAACACTTGGGCAATGTTTTGATTTCCGCTTTATTGATGCCAACTTTGATGCCGCAAGCTTTAAGCACTGCGTGACAGATAGCCTTGATTTAGCGAAGAAGAACAACTCCTCGACTACATGGACTCTTGGAAATCACGACCAGATGCGTTATGCAACAAAGCAAGGTTTGCACCCAGTTCTCGATCGCCAAGATTGGTTGTTAACCGATGGAAAGTCGCACCCGGTTGATTTTCAGATTGGTACACAGTGTTCTGTAGCAGCAAATGTCTTTATTTTGGCGCTGCCTGGTTGTACTTATATCTACCAAGGTGATGAGCTTGGAATTCACGAAGTAACTGATATCCCTGAAGATCAGATTCAAGATCCAATGTATCTTCGTAATCTCAAGCAGCAGAAAGGTCGCGATGGTTGTCGCGTGCCTCTGCCGTGGAAGCGCGATGGTGAGAACTTTGGTTTCGGTACAGGTACTCCGCACCTTCCACAACCTGATTGGTTTGGCAGCTACTCAGTAGAAGCCGAGAATGGCAATCCTGATGCACCGCTTGAAATTTTCCGTACCGCTCTCAAGCTTCGCCGCGAACTTCAGTGTGCAGAAGAGATCACATGGCATGCAACAACAAGTCAGGATGTCTTGCACTTTAGTCGTCCGAATGGCTGGAACTGCATCATCAACTTTAAAGCTGGCAAGTACCCAATGCCCAAAGGCCAAGTGCTCTTAAGCACTCAGCCTTTGGTTGATGGAAAGATTCCGCCAGCAACGACGGTCTGGTTCAAAGCTTAGGAAACACCCAAGATATCTACGACGAAGATCAAAGTTTCGTTGGGACCAATTGGGCCAGAACCGGTAGCTCCGTAACCCATTTCTGGTGGCAATACCAAGAGGCGGCGTCCGCCAACCTTTGCGCCAGGCAAACCTTTCTGCCATCCCTCAACAACTTGTGCCAATGGGAATGTTGCAGGCTGACCAATCCATGATGACTCGATCACCTTTCCGGTTGACCATGCCATCAAGTAGTAATGAACTGTCAAAGTAGATGTAGGAAGAACTTCTGCGCCTGTGCCAACAATGATGTCTTGTGTTGTGAGTTCTGCTGGAGGCGTTCCTGTTGGTGCACCTACCTGTGGAACCTCACCTGCATTTGCTGTGACGGTTGGAAGGGATCCGGCTGCAGAAGAAGTTCCGGATGTTGTTGAGGAATCATCTGATGAGTTCATTTGGAGCGCTCCTATAGCCGCGAGGGCAACGAGTGTGAGGGCCAAGATGGCGGCGACGATTGTGCGAGGGTTCTTCATGGGCTGCACCTTATCTTTTACCTTTGCCACACCTGTAATAGACTCGCGGTATTAGCCTGGGGTTACCCTCCGAGGCGATCGGATCTCAGGAGGAAGTACTCATGGCGCCACGTAAGCCACGTAAGCCGCAAGCAATTGATCAATTAGCCGGCCGACTCTCAGAGTGGATTGTGCGCCACAACCTACAGAGCGATCCTTACCTCAATGGACTTGTTGCGGCTATTGAGAGCAAGAAGGATCTTCATATCTGGGCAGAGCTCGACCCGACTGAATACTTGCCACACCCAGAAGCGAAGAGCGCCAGCCCCACAGAGCGGCTGGTTCGAATCCTTACTGTGATTCGAAATGTCCTAGTCTTCGCACCGGTTGCCCTGACCTGGGCTGCAGTCGGTGAAGCGACAACAGGATTCTCTGAGTACATCGATCAAAATGGCGCAGATGTTGTGAACTTCCTTGATTTCTGGCAGAACGGTTATGACATTCTTGCGCCAGAGTGGCGAATCGGTAACGTAGCTCGCCTCGACTTCATTATCGTCCTCATTGTTATCGTGCTGACCCTCTATGTTTCACGCGGAAATTACAAGGCAGACTCTATTCGCGAAGCTGAAGAGGCAATCTATGACCGCGAACGCCTCGCCCTCGCTATTGAGATTCACGCTGCGCTTCACGACAAGCGCAAGATCACCACAGTGACCATGAATGCCAGCCTTGCAGGTTCAATATCTCGCCTGGTGACAGCAAGTAACAACTTGGAAGATGCCTCAAAGTTCATTGAAAAGGCATCACGTAAGTTGCCTAAGCAATCTTCTGAAAGTTCTTTCTTAAGTTCACTCTCATTCGATACTGACCTCGATGCACCAACCCGAAAGTCACGCCGTGCGTAAGACCCGACGTCATCGAGAAGAGGAAGATGCAACCCACCAAGGTGGCTGGCTCTTTGCTGACTCTTTCCTTGCTTTGATGGTGATCTTCTTAGCAACCATCTCATTTGTGCCATCTCTCGGTGGAGGTCTCACCGGAACTGGAAATATCGGCAACATCGCAGGTGGAAATTACGTCAAGGGTCTCAACATTGCGTATGAAAGTTTTGATGCAGCTCAAATCCAAAAGGATATCGATGGATTTATTGCAGCCGAGAAACTCCCCCGCAGCTCTAAGGTGCTCTTTGCCAAGATTGTAGGTGGTTTTAATGCAGCTACCGAGAGTGAAGAGGATGCGAAGTTCCGCGCATTGATATTTAGCGCCGAAATCACTAAAGCTAAATTGGCATACTTTGAAAATGCAAAGATTGATCTTGGCTCAAGCAATTTGTTAAAGCCAAATCAGATTGTTTTGCGCCTCACTCTTGCGCCAAACTAAATCCTTAAACTAAACCTCAGATTGCGTACTGGCTAAAGACCGATGATGCCGAAGAGGGTGCCGAAGAATGGAACCACTAGGTAAAGTTTTCCAAGCACATCTTCCTGCTTGACGCGGACAAATGCTACGCGAGTATCAACATCGACCGCTTCTGGAGTGGCAGACTTTACGATTCCTGATTGCTTGCCTTGGCCTGAAACCTCAACCACAACCTTTTGACCAACTGTATAAGGTCCACTGCTCTTGTAAATCACAATGCTCGACTTGGCAGAACCCATGGCGCTAGATAGCCCATCGGCCGGATGAACTGCGCGAAAACCGAGCGCGAAGAGCACAATTGCAATTGCAGCAACTGCAATGAGCTTAATCTTCATAGGAAAAGTCTAACCTACTACTTCCGCTTGGCAGTTGACTTGGCTGCAGCCTTTTTCGTTACAGCTGCCTTTTTGGCGGGAGTTTTCTTGGCAGCCGGCTTATTTGAGCCTGAAGTTGAGCGAGAAGCCTTCTCGGTAATCTTATTGAGCCACTCTTCAATCTCTGCATCTTCGGATACAGGAGCGACGGTAATTGCTGGGCGCACATCAGTCTCGACTGATGAAGGAGACTCAGATTCCGCAACTGGAAGAGGCGTCTTAGGTGCCTTTGCCTTCTTTGAAGTTAAAGATGCAAGAAGCGCTTTAAAAGTTGCCGACCAATTAATCTTGCTGAAATTTTTCATAAAATACTGGATCGAGAAAATAACTCCAGCAAAACCTGTTGGCTTTTTTGGAGCAGCTGGTCGCTGTTGTGGATTCTGTTGGGTAGCCTCTTGATCAGCATCTTCATTGACGTTGCCATTACCCATACCAAGCATCAAACGGCTAGTGCGGCTATCTGGACGACCTACACCACGCCAGGTAGCAACTTCAATCACGCTGCCCTGGGTCATCTTTCCGACAACAATCTTCTGTCCATCTGGCAAGTCGATTACCAGTGGTGAATCGGAGATTGGGAGGGGAAGTTTTGAAACCTTCGGTGCAGACTTCTCGCTCTCTTGGTTAGCCAATCGAGAAACCAATCGTTCCAGTGAAGTCAAGCGTGCTGATATCAGCTAGGTCAAAGGCTGTTTGAATTGCAGGTGCGCCCGCGACAGTGACAAATCGACGAATGACTTTGCAATTATTTGCACCGCTAGTGATCGAGACCTGAGGACCTGCGTTATTCCATAAACCACTCACAGGCGTGCGTCCGGTACAGGTGACGACATCTTGCGGTTGATACATTCGTGAAGCGCTCTGCGAGACACTCGAGGAAATCTTAAAGCTCACGGCTACCGGAAGATCAGCACAAGCAGAGGCAAGTGACATCGGAGAGCTACTCGCGCCAAAGTTAAATGCATCGAACTTAAAATCTGTTCCGTCAAAATAGCGACTGATACCGAACTTCACGGTGCGGTCCGCGTCGCAGGCTTGAACCGCGATGGAGCCATCGCCCAGAACTGCAGATGCGGTCTCGGGTGAAGTGATCAATTGGGTAATGTTAGTTACATAGGTTGCGCCACCACCGCCGCCGGTTCCATTTTGGCCATCAGAGCCATTGCGTCCATTACAAGCATAGGTTGTCTTACCTGTGCCGTCGGTGAACTTGGTTCCGCCTACGGTACATCCACCTTCAACACCGGTAAATGCGACTGCGAGAACGCCAGTTCCATTTGCACCTGGCTGTCCGACTACACCTGGCGCACCATCGAGACCATTAAGTCCGTCTTTTCCATCCTTGCCGTCTTTTCCATCCTTACCGTCCATGCCGATAAGGCCATCCTTACCTGCAACACCGGCAGGACCTGGATCTCCCTTTGGTCCGACGAGAAGAGCGAGAACCTGGTTGAGGTTTGCATTTGCGTTCTTTGTTCCGAAGAAATAGTTCTGAGAATTTGCCCCATTAGTGGTGTCTGCGTAGGCCACGCCGATGCGGGTCAACGAGAGCACTACGAGGATGACTGCGAACTTCTTCATGGCTTTATTATCTCCGTATTTTCCTCAAAAGAAAACTTATCCTCGTTAGAGGAGTAAATGGCGCTATAAATGGCGTGAATGACCGGTGCGATGCCCGCCAATAGGAGCAGGAGGTTGGCTCGCTGGTCAATCAGGAGTGGCTGCATCGAAATCTGGCGGAAGGCGATAAAGGTCGCGGCCGCGATGATTGCTGACTCTAGGAGAATGTTGCGAGGCAGGCGATCGGTCTTGATAAATGTAATTTTGTTGAAACGGATAAAGATAAAGAAGTACGGAAGAGCGAAGAGCACTGAGACAAAGAAAGAGTTTGAAGCAGACTCGGTCCAGATATAAACAAATGCATAGGTAATTGCAACAATCAAGAATGCAGTCAAGGGTGAGCTCACTCGCGCAACAAAGAAAGACTCATCCCGGGTTTCAACGGGAATCTTGGAGTTGAGAACATAACCATCTGCGAATCCACGCACCAAAAGCAATCCAGCGATAATCGAAACATGGGTCAAAGTCACTGCGCGAACTTGGAATTCGATATAGAGAACGCTATTAACCAGAGCGTGACCAAGATAGAAGACGGCCGCTCCCACGATGCTTGAGCCTACGACTCCAACAAACTTGATGGGATCTTCACCACGAATTGTTTGAGTTTTGAAATCTCGGTTGATTGTTTCGCGAAGAAGCGCCGCGAAGAGAGATGGGCCAACCCATGCAATTCCGATGGCGATTGCAATCAAGAAATCTCGGAAGCTTGAAATATTTCCAGTGGCAAGTTGAACGGCCCAGAAGCCAAGCGTTGCGGCGACTCCAGCAAAGGCATCGAAGATTCCGATTGCGGCGACAATGATAAAGATTGTCATCGGCGTGGCTGCAAGATTGGTGTTTCGAGATACCTCAACAGATGCAACTGCTCCGGCAGCAAGGCCAATAAGTGGACTCAAACCATAGAAAGCCTTGGAGAGGCGATGAGCTAATTCACCTTCGCGAATCAGCAAGAAACGAATCAATGACGGGCGCAATGAGATGAGCGAACGTACGCGAACCCGATATGGAGCAGATTCCAGGCGATCCCAGAAATTCTCTTCTTCTTCATAAATTGGGTCGGTCAAACGAGGCAATACCTGGGCACTTCTAAATGGAATATATTGATACTTGCGAGCACGAATAGTCGAAACAATGCCGGTCAAAAATACAAAGATGGCAAGAATCAAAGTGAGGTCAAAGAGCTTAGATGCAACAGTTGTCGTCTGCGCTTCAACCAGGTTGATACCTGCTACTACAGTGCGTGGAGAACCTTTACCGATGGTGACCACTGAATATGGCCCAACTGGGTGATCTGCGGGGATGTTCAGTGAGTAGACGACATATCCAGCATCATTTTTTTGACTCGAAGAAAACTTCAATGGCTCGGTCCCGTTTCCTTCAAGGGTAACGGTCCACGATTGCGTGTAAGCACCGCCGCCGAGGACCACTTGCTGCTCGCGGCCACGTTCCCAGGTAAGGAGCGGAATATCAAAAGCTTGTGCCGCGGTGGGCGTAAGAATTAATGCGATAAGAGCGAGAGCGATGAACTTAATCTTTCTCATCGTCAATCCCCCTTCAAAGTATCGATTATGAGCCAAATGCCAACTGCAACTGGGATGAGAATCATCAACATCTTCGGAGACATCAACTTACCAATCCATGGAATCACAAAGAAGACCACGCCGTTCATATCAGCAGCCTTAGGTTTTTGAATGTCGGGCGATGGATTCGCATCACCCTTCATTAACCAACCATTGACTGGATCGCCACCAATAATGCGGTGGGTAAAGATTCCGACTGATTCACCGCTAAAGCGGCGTGCTGTGTAGGCAGCGATATCGCCGAGCTTTGGTTGAGTACGTGGAGCAGGTGCGAGAAGAACTATGTCACCTGGACTGATGACGGGCTCCATGGAGCCAGTTAGAACAATGCGAGCCTTCATAAATCCGGAAGCCGAGAGAACTGAGAATGAAATGAGAACTGCACTTAACGCATAACCGAGGTACTTCATTGCATTGTTAATCCGATTATTGCGCGCCTGGGTTGGCGTAGCAATGCGCTCTGGTGGAGCCTGCACAAAAAGTTTTGATTTTGTTGGCGCAATATCTGTCGGGGTAATTAATACCGTGCGTTCGCCATTGGCATTAGAAATTGTCACGAGGACTTTAGAATCTGAAAATCGTGATGTTCCTTCGACCCACATCTCTTCTGTCGAAGTAGCCTCAAAGAGTGGGCGACGCGCTGCCTCTTGGCTCATTGTTAGCGCTTGGCGGTCTGAATCGTAATTCTGCGGACCGCGCTTGCGTCAGCAAAGGAAACGGTGCGATCAGGGTCGAATGTAATCTGAATTGAAGACTGGTTGTTTGCGAACTCGTTATTTGTAACGTCGTGCAAGATATCAAAGTCGATGTATGAACGATCGATCGCCTCAACTGTCGCAGAATCCTTGTAGAAGAACCGAGCCAAGTTGAAGGTCTGATATGAGCCGCCATTAGGCGCTGTAGCTGACTCAGATACAGTCAAAGCTGTACCGGTCTCAGCGTAAACCTGGATTGTAAATTCTTCACCGACGCATGCTGCATCGATGTTCTCAAGAATAATGGAATCGAGTGTGAACTCGCCAGTTCCTGTGTCATTTACAAATCCTGCATAAGGGATGATGGTGATTCCACCGTTGGTGTCACATGCAGTTGTGGTCAGGATTCCTTGGCCAAACTCAGAGCTTGTGCCACCTGACGTCAAGGCGATATTTGCACCGTATGCAATACCGGTGACTGCAATCAACATCGCCACTGCCTTTACAAGGAACGGCTTTGATGAGCCGCTCTCTTCGAAATCGCCGTATTCAGCGTCGTCAAAAGCGTATGACTCATCAAAGTCATCACTCTCATAACGCTTGAGTAGGTTCATTCTCTTCTTTCTTTCGTTAATGCGTATTTCGGTACTGCTGTCTTGCTATCTCTGTTTATTTAACTCTTCCCTTGGCGCCAGGTAGGAGCTCACTTTCGTGGCTCCTACCTGAGCACTAGGAATCGTTAAATGGGTTGGAGTGTCCCTTTAGTTTGAGCTCTGGAGTGTGAGCTTGTAGACCGCGCCAGATGTGGCGTTAGGTGTGGTGATACCGAGATCAAACGAGGTTGCTGCGTTTGCTGTGTTCGAGACACCAGAAATGGTGAAGCCAGCTGCTGCTGTGATGCTGTTTGTATTGATTCCGATTGTCGCAAGCGAGATTCCGGAACCTGATGCTGATGCGAAAGCGAGTGGTGTCGCCAAGGTATCGCCATAGGCATTGAGAGTAAGTGTGCGACCGGCACAACCTGTTGCACCTGATACGTCAGATGACCCTGCAGTACGTGTATCAACACCTGAGAAAGAAACAGTTGAGAACATGAACTGTGGGTTGTTTGAGCTGTTAACAAAAGTCACCTTTGGTGACAAAGTGATCGCAGGATCGCAAGCTGATGCGACCTGAACACCCTGACCAAATTCAAGAGCTGAACCTGTTCCGAGTGAGATGTTTGCTGCGAGTGTTGAACCGAGCACTGCGACCGCTGCAACTGTTGCAAGGCCAGCAAGTGACTTGAGGTTGCTCTTCTTTGCAACCGATTTACGAGGCGCCGGAGCGTTCTCGAACTTTAGGATTTCCATTCCTATATTCCCCATTCTAATTAACGATCCACTTTGGACTAACACCTTTGCTCCGTAAGTGGTACGAAGTTCAGGTATGCCCACTCATTGCTGAGTGGGAATTTTTTATGGCGTCGAGCTTGGTGTAGCTGACGGTGTTGCGCTAGGTGTCGCTGACGGCGATGCACTTGGCGCAGGTGATGCCGCAGCAGCGAGCGCTGATGGGTTGTCGATAGTTTCGACGGTAGTGCGGAATACAAGCTGACCATCGATATTGACGGTTGCAGCGCTTGGATCGATGAAGAAGGTGACATCTGCATTGTTTGCAGAGAGAACGCTTCCATCGTAGATAGATGTTCCGCTGACAGATACAGCTGCACTCGCAAGCAATGTGCCAGAGATTGTGTTACCTGTACCTGTGAGATATGTGAGCAATAGTGCAGTTGAATCACTGATGTTGTTCACTGGTGTAATTGCTGGAAGAGAAACTTGAAGAACTTTTGCCTCAGGAATTGGGCCGATGCCGATTTCTTGTGAGGTTCCATTGATCAAACGAATGCGCAACTTCTTTCCTGCGCACTTTTGAAGATCAAGATTAGAAACGGTCACTGCTCGAACACGGAAGAAACCTGCGGAAGGATCGTTTGTTGCTGGAGCGCTCTTCCACTCTTGACCCATTGCAATATAAATCTTGTCATCACAGGCAACGGCTTGCTGTGAACCTTGACCGAATTCAAGTGCGCCATTACCAACGGTGACGCTCGCTGCAAACGTTGACATGACAAATGGAATCAAGCCCATGACTGCAATGCCGAGAACAATCTTTGACTTGTACTTCTTGCCCTCACCGCCGAAACCAGAGTTAACGGGACCGCTGAGCGGTGAGTGCAGTGTCATCGATGCGTTCCCTTCTCTAGTTTGCTTTCATACCGACGAGTCACGCCACCTTTTGGGCGCGCCACAGGGTGATATTGGGGCTCATCCTAGACTGAGGGTTTGCGAGATTACAAGTTAATGTGAGGGTTTTGGGAGCGTACAGAGAGTGTTTTGGGAGCGTACAGAGAGGGTTTTGGAAGCCCCTACTTGAGCTTTCCGCCACCCTTGACTGTCGATAGATCGAGCCCCAATGGGCGCAGAGTCATAGTCGCCCCAGAGCGGGCAGCGGCACAGAAGGCTGGGTCGGCGACGGGCTTAGTGACGGCGACAAAATCGAGTGAGAGCGAGCGCCCGGAGAGGCCGCCGTTGAGGCTTGAGATAAAGAGCCCTTGGTAGGAGTTGAGGAGGTTGACCGCTCGGTTGGTCTCAGCCGAAATTACGAGGTATCCGCTGAGGTCGCCAAAGAGTCGTTCACTGCCACCATTGGAGTTTCCTGAATCCATATTGCTAGCCACCCCCTTCTGCATCGCATCAAAGCGCATTCCCGCACTGCCGCGGACGCAGATCATGGTGAATTCGACTTCAGGGTCATCCTGAGAGGCGAAGATGTGGGGCAAGAAATAGGTGGTGGCGCGAGGGTCGATCGCCCCTGAAGGCGGAACTCGCACTGTGTACTTTGGTTGAATCGCCAATGGCTCTGCCTCAACCTCAGCGCTCACGCTCTCCCCTGATTCAGGAAGCGGCATTGGGCTAGAAGGCGTCATCGGTGGGCGAGAGATCAAAGGCTCTGGGCTTTGAGATGGGGATGTTGCAGGAGAGGCGGTGGGAGTCTCCGGAATAGTAATCGTGGTTGTCGATGATTCGACGGTTTGAACAACCGGCTCGAGCATCGCGGGGTCGGTTGAGAGCTCATCGGCCAGCGTGGGCGCAATTGTTGAAATGACGGCACCGAAGAGAGTCAGGGCCAGAAGACGCGAAAGCAATTTGACCGAGCGCTTTTCGGAGCGCCAATAGCTAAAGAATCGGTCTTTCAACCGATCTATGAGCTCATCAATTGACATGAAAGAAATATACCTTCCTCAACTCGCTTCGGTCTAACCCTGCCGAGCCCGCTACCCGAGGGCACCTGGCACATAGATCAGCCCGAGTGTTCGCATCGCCTTCTCAACGCTCTCCTTAAGCGCCTGATCACCCGCGCGGTTGGCGTAGTACATAGCGAAGGAGAGCGTCTCAGAGCGAGCCGGTGCAATCTCATAGAGTCGATAAACCAATTGGCGCAAATTAGTCATATCGCCAGAGTTCACCACGGCTTTAGTAATTTCAATCTGCGCTGAAACGCATCGAGGATGAACATCAATTTCATCTAGTGCCAATTGGAATGCAGATTCTGCGCTGACGCTCTTTTGGACTAAGAGTTTTGCATCAAAATACATGGCGCATGGCAGCACAGATGTATCCGCAAATTTAACTGGCCCACCCTTCTTGAGGGCATAATTTTCAATATTCGATATGTAATTTACCTGCGCCTGGGTAAACAATGTCGCAACGGTCACAAATAACAGAGCACCGGAGATAGTTGATAGCCGCATCGAACCGGAAGGAAGTGACTTCCAAGACGGTAAGCGATACGCCTGCCCAATCAAAAATCCACAGATCGCCCAGAAGAGATACTTGTGCGGCAAGGTAAATGGGCTCACAAATGAGTTAGTCAGGTAAACAAAAATGTAGAGACCGATGATGTAAAGCGCCTTGCGATTAACTTTCTCTGAATCCCAGAGAATGAAAATAGATCGAATGACAAGTGCTAACAAGAATAGCAATGCGAGAGTTCCTAAGATTCCAACTGTCGCAAGAGTTTGGACAGATGCAGAGTGGGCATCGTTGCTCAAAATGTGTGTGTACTTTTGCACATCTTCTAGAGTTCGATATTGCTCGTAGTGGTTCCCATATTGATCTGGTCCAACTCCGATCAACGGATTGCTAAAGAATTGGCGGGTTCCAGCTAGCCAAAAGTTGGAACGAATCTTCACCTGAACATCGTTTCCGAGTACCGGAACAAAATCTCCCAAGAATGGCATGAGGAAAATAAACTCGGCCCAAATAATTACTCCGAATGTTCCAAGGAAAGTGCGGACATTCAATGTTAATGAACGACGTGGAATGAATTTTCTTCCTGCGAAAATGAGCAGGCCGAGGGCGGTAAAGGCAATATCAAGATAGCCCTGCAAAGGTCCTGCGAGGCGCAGCGCAAATATGTTGACGAGCGCTGCAATAACGAGAGCAATTCGAAGTTTCTTTCCGCTCTCAAGCCAGAGCAGCGCCAGCAACGGCAGTGATGTGCCCACAAATGCGGCGAAGAAGTCGAGATTACCTAAAGTCGAAGTCATCCCGTGGTCGCCGGGCAACACGATGAGTTTGAAGTGCTGTGCTATTCCAATGAGGACCACTATCTCGAGCGCAGCAAGGTAGAACTTGAGAAGATTTATAAAAGCCTCATATTTAAACTGCGTGTGATAGATGGAGACTGTCAATAGCGCAAAGGTGCTGGCAGCACCTACAAAGCGTCCTGCATCGCCAATAAGTGATCCCATTAAATCGCCACTCAACATCATCGACGTCAGCTGTGTGAGAACGAGCGCTAGTGCACCGTAGGTGACCAGCTTCGGAAAGCGGAATCGATGCGACTTAACTGCAATATAAATTGCGTAACAGGTAGCGATGATAAGGAGATTGAGAAATTGAACGGGTGCATTCTTATCGAAGATATATCTAAATAGTGCGTCTGGGATATGAAGAACGGTCAGTGCGAGGTAAGCAATACCTGCAAAGAGGATACTTTTCTTATGCGCGAGCACCGTCGATTAACCTTTAATCTTCTAGTTGGCGAATCAACTTGAACTCTCCCCCACCAAGTTGACCTTGGTCGCGGTACATCTCAAGCTTTGCGCGCGTATCTGCAATATCAAGATTGCGCATCGTTAACTGACCAATGCGATCGGTAGGGCCAAAGGCAGCATCTTCAGTGCGCTCCATAGATAACTTATCTGGGTGGTAGCTCAGTGCTGGACCTGTTGTATTAATGACAGAGTAATCATCTCCGCGGCGCAGACGTAAGGTGACTTCGCCGGTAATGGCAGATGCAACCCAACGAGTCAAAGACTCGCGCAGCATCAAGCTCTGCGGATCTAACCAGCGGCCTTCGTAGAGTAAACGTCCCAGACGGCGACCTTCAGCGTGGTAGTTAGCAATGGTGTCCTCATTATGAATTGCACTGACTAAGCGTTCGTAGGCGATGAAGAGCAGTGCCATTCCAGGTGCTTCATAGATGCCACGTGATTTAGCCTCAATGATGCGATTCTCAATCTGATCTGCCATACCGAGGCCATGGCGACCACCGATTGCATTTGCCTCTTGCATGAGAGCAACAACATCAGAGAATTCTTTGCCATTAATTGCAACTGGTCGACCTTGCACGAATTGAATTCGCACATCCTCGGAAGGAATATTTACGGAAGCATCCCAGAACTTCACACCCATGATTGGTGTAACGATTTCAATCGACGCATCGAGCTGCTCGAGGTTCTTCGCCTCATGAGTTGCACCAAGGATATTTGCATCAGTTGAGTATGCCTTCTCCACGCTATCGCGATATGGAAAATTGTGAGCAACTAACCACTCTGACATCTCTTTACGTCCGCCGAGCTCGCGGACAAAATCTTCATCTAGCCATGGCTTGTAAATTCTTAAATTTGGATTTGCAAGGAGTCCGTAACGATAGAAGCGTTCGATATCGTTGCCCTTGTAAGTGGAGCCATCGCCCCAAATTTCAACATTGTCGTTGAGCATCGCGCGCACCAACAAAGTTCCGGTAACCGCGCGACCAAGTGGAGTCGTATTGAAGTACTGCTTTCCGCCAGATCGGATGTGAAAAGCTCCGCAAGCAATCGCAGCAAGCCCTTCTTCAACTAGTGGAGTCTTGCAATCAATAAGACGTGAAATTTCAGCGCCATACTCTTTTGCGCGATCTGGAACTGTCTCGATATTGCTCTCGTCATATTGCCCGAGGTCAGCGGTGTAGGTACATGGGACTGCGCCCTTATCGCGCATCCACGCGACAGCAACAGAAGTATCGAGACCGCCAGAGAATGCGATTCCAACTTTTTCACCAACCGGAAGGGAAGCAAGTACCTTAGACATGAGAGAAGTCTAACGGTTCAATTTCGCTGCAAGTACGGGCGTTACTCCCCACTGCGAAATCATTGCTTCATACCGTTCAACTTCGCCCTTTTCTGGCTCTGCTCCGGTCTTTACCGCCCGAATCATGAGATTTCTCGGGGTGTGTTCTCCGCCGATAAATTCAATCGCATCAACTCGATAGCCATTTAACTTCATCAATTGGATTCGGAGAGAATCGGTGATGAGATCTCCAAGCCGCTCTCGCATGATTCCATGACGCGTTATCAGTGACCAAGGCTCGGGAGAGATCTTCATTTGAGCTTGAATATCGTGATGGCAACATGGAGCGAAGAGCGCAAGTGGAACATTTCGATTGATTGCCCACGCGATTGAATCGTCTGTCGCGGTATCGCAGGCATGGAGCGCAATCGCAATATCTGCATCATTTATCGATGTGGCACCAATCTCTTCCGCTAGGAAAGTGATGGTTCGATCAATACCAAGCGATGAAGCGATTGCATTATTGCGGTCTCTCGAAGCAGTGCGAACGTCGATGCCAATTACTTTCACTGGAATGCCGGCATTTGTCAGATATTGATGTGCTGCAAAGGTGAGATAGGCATGACCGCAACCAAGATCAACAACGACCAGTGGATGCTCTTTGGTGGGTTGATGGATATGTCCTGCTTCAATTGCATCATTGAGGGTGGGCACTAGCAGTCGCAAGAATTCCTCAACTTGCTTATATTTATCCATCTTTGAAGGCTTGATGTTCCCATTTGCATCTGCAATGCCCACTTCACGTAGAAATGGATCGCTCGAATTGAGTAGGCGCTTCTTTGTTCTATCGTGGTTGAGTTCTTGTACAAGAGAGTTCTTGCTACGAGAATAGAGTGGAACGCCTTTCTTAGAGATGCGAAGCGAAAGGGTTTCGCCTTCGCACTCCACCAAGAAATTTGCATAACCAGATTGCGCAATTGCAGTGAAAGGTAGCTGTGAAGGCGTGAAGTTCTTCGACGTCATCTGGCGACCATCGCTGTAACTCACTTGGATAGAGAGACCGTCCTTTAACTGAACTGGACGGAGGTCAATTCTTTCGTGGTCAGGCTGCATATTTCGGCGGCGTCCTGAGAAAACTGCACGAACAAAATTCTTCCCTGTGATTGCTGATTCAATCTCGTTGAGTGCGCTCGTTAAATGCTCTTCACTCATATAGGTAATCGTACTAGCCAGATAGTTATGACCCAATTAGATCAGCGATGGCGAGGGATGCTGACGTCGATTGCCAAGCCGCCTAATGTGCTCTGGCGAAGAGTCAGCTCTCCGTTGGCCTTGGAAATGACACCTGCCATGATGCTCATTCCTAGACCAGATCCTCCACTTTCACGGGATCGGGATTTATCAAAGCGAGTAAGAGATTGAACCCGCTCTTTATAGGCGTTTGCCGGCAAACCGGGGCCGCCATCCTCAATAATCAATTCAACGTTCTTGCCGTGAGCTTTGACTGAGATTCTTACCGGAGCATCTTCAGGCGTATGGCGAGAAATATTGTTGAGGGCATTTTGAATAAATCTGGAGAAATGATCGCGAACCATTTCTACCTCTAACCCAACAGAAATTTCTATCGACACTTTTCTACTTGAGTTAAGAGTTTTAAAATCTTCAGCATGGGCTTTCGTGATCTCTGAAATATCAAATACTTCAACATCACGATGGGCGCTTTCGCCAAGCTCAGCCAACAGTAGGAGATCCCGAATCAGCGTCTCCATCCGTCCAATCTCAGTGGTGACACGAGTGAGCGCTCGAGCTCGATCGCTTTCCTCAACCAACTGACCTTTACTCAACATCTCCACGTAGCCTTTAATCACTGTCAAAGGTGTGCGGAGCTCATGAGAAGCATCGCCGAGGAAAGATTGCATACGTGCCAGTGCATCCTCTTCATCGCGACGCTTTAACTTTCTGGTGTAGAGCGTTAAAAGCAAGAAGGCAATTAAGGACATCACAATTGTTGCAACAACAACTGAGAATAGGCTCGCGCGATAACTGGCTAGCGCATCGGCTGAGGAAGCGGCGACGACTAAGTAATCTCCGCCTGATATCAATAAGGAGCGGAAACGATACTCACTGGCACCATTTCCGGCACTGACGCCCTTTGTTGCAGCAATTACTTGTGGAAGTGGAATCTCATCGAAGAGATCGATAGTTGATTGGTTTACTAATGTATTTGTGCCATCCCGAGAAACTAGAAATAGCGCTTGATCCAGTGAGTAATCTTCAATATGAAAGAGAGCCGCGCTCAACTCTTCGCCTGGAGAAGCGGCCGCATCTTCAATCGTGAAATTGATTGATTTATCGATGGTGCCTAATGAGTTATTGTAACTTTGTTGTGAGACAAAGGTTCCTAGAGTCGCAGTGAGAATCGTCGTAAGGGCTAGAGTGACGATTCGAAGCCGCGCAGTGGTGGTGAGATTCACTTCTTCTCAAGGAGTAATTGAAAACCTACGCCTCGCACAGTGCGAATGCCTTCAAATCCATCGCGGTGCAATTTCTTTCGTAGATACGAGATATAGGTATCGACAACAGTTGTTTCAGTTTCAAAGTTAATTCCCCAGACTTCATCGAGAAGGAAGCTCTTACTGAGGACTCTGCCTTTTGACTCAAGAAGCACGTGGAGCAATCTAAATTCGGTGGGCGAGAGATCAACTGTCTCACCATTAAAGGTGACGGAATGTGAGTCCTCATCGAGTGCAATGGGGCCACATGAAAGGGTGGTCGGCACTGATTCAGTAAAACGGGCGCGACGTAAAATTGCCCGCACTCGCAAGACTAATTCTTCTAAGCCAAAAGGCTTTGTGACGTAATCATCTGCACCAAGAGTTAATCCTCGCGTGATATCTGCTCGGTCACCTCGCGCACTCAACATAAGCGCCGGGGTGTTATCGCCGTTGCCTCGTATGCGTTCGATGAATTCGAAGCCATCCATCATCGGCATATTAATATCAACAATCAGCAAGTCTGGTTTAGTCGTGCGAAGCAGAGTCTGTGCCACCATGGCATCAGCGGCGGTCACGGTCTCAAAGCCCGCCAACTTGAGGGCATCAGCGAGAAGTTCGCGAACGCCTGCCTCGTCATCGATGATCATGATTAGTTGTGCCATGGCGCAACTGTGCCATGGCAGCAGAGAGTCCGCCACCACCGAGATGGATTCTCAAGAAAAGTTCGGCAACCAAAGCGCGTTTCACAGAGTCTTCACATGAACTTCGTTCACACTAGGGGCATGAGAAAAGTAGTTGCCGTCGCAGTCATATCTGCAGCGCTCTTCTCCCCTGCTCTCATTGCCCCGATTTCAAACGCAGATACCAGCCCAACCCCGGCGCCAACAACATCTCCCCTCACGCCTTTCGAGCAGTATCGAATTGACCGTGAAAATTACTTTGCTGCGATGAAAGAGTTAACCGCGACCTTCAAAAGCGCTTGCGATCGAGCAAACGCCACCTATGCATCTGCTATCGCCATTGCAAAGACAAAAGATCAAAAACGCGCAGCTCGATTAGCTCGCGAAAGTGCCATTACTGCCGCGGCGATTGAATTTGAAAGTGCAAAAAATAATTTAGGCCCGATGCCAATCGAACCAGCGCGAAGCGCAAAAGCTCCTGTAAAGAATAAAGCGAAATCTCGTAACTAATCTGCAAGTGGCATGGTGCGAATAGTTTCGCGCTTGTGGTCTTTCTCTCGCTCGTGAAACTTTCTAATCTGTAGCTCAATGCTCTTGATCGCAACATCAAAAGCGGCAAGATCATTGAATTCAGTTGCTTCCGCACGTAGTGAAGGACCAGAACCATGAGAGGTAATTACCACTCGGTGTGAATGCTTACCCTGATGAGGGTTGGGCTCGTGAGTTACCTCAACATCAACGCGATCTATAACAACGCTAAAGCGTTCCATTGAATGAAGCTTCTCTTCTGCAATCTCTCTAAAGTCACTTGCAAGTGCTGCGTGGCGAGTATGAATATTGATTTTCACAACTTAAGGATGGCACTACTGGGAAGAGAATGTAAGAGGGAAGGTAAATTTTCTTAGAGCGAAAGTAGCGCCGCAAGAACCAAGGTGCCCGCGAGTGCCAGCCCGATTGACTGCGCCACAATTAAGAGAGCTTGGCGGCGATCGGCGGCGATTTCTTCCTTAGAAAGAACCTTTGACATCTTTCCGAGTTCTGCAAAATTAAAGGTGCCAAGCAAGCCAAAGGCGAAACAGAACTTCTTGCGAGACTGTACAAATCCGACAGCTGCTAAAAGCGCGGGTCCAAATGCAAGCGCCGCAGATGATACTGCGCTGCCTGAAATCAATAAATAACCACCCAGTGCAAGGAAAAATGCTGTGCCAAGTTGTGCAACTTTCTTACGTCGCGCTACCTCTGGGCCACCAATGTTGCAGACACCTGGTTGGTATTCGCCGAGTGCCACTTATGCATCCTCAAATTCATCTTCATCAATCCAGGCATCGGTCTCTGAATCTTCCTGCTTTTCAACCCAGCTCAAGAATGAGGCAACGGCTTTAAATGCTAAGAGCGTCACAGTAATTGCAGCGAATAGTCGACGTAGCGCTTTCATGGCTTAAAAATACTCCTCCTTCGACCGCTTTGCGCGTTCAAATCGAGGTAAGTTCGAAAGCAATTTAGATTGCTTGAAGAGCGGTTGAAATGTCTTCCCAAATATCGTCGACGTGTTCGCAACCCACGGAGAGGCGAATGAGGTTTTCTGGAACGCTCTCACTCTCTGCCGGCCAACGACGTCGTCGCTCCCAGGTGCTTTCGACTCCCCCAAGGCTTGTTGCATTAGCAATCAGTTGGGTAGCAGCGCAGACGCGATCGGTTGCCTGCGCATCGCCTGCAATTTCAAAGGAGATGATTGCTCCAAAACCGGGGTAACGCACCTTTGTGATCTGTGGATGAGACTTCAATTTCTCCACCAACGCCTGAGCGTTGCTCTCAGCTGCTCGGAAGCGAAGCGGGAAGGTGCGAATACCGCGGAGCGCAAGCCATGCTTCAAATGGTCCAGGAATTGCCCCGAGTAGAGAGCGAGCCTCCTGGAGTCGATTGTGAAGTGCAGGGTCTTTGACCGTGAGCGAGCCGAGGATGACATCGCTATGGCCAGAGAGATACTTAGTTACAGAATTCATTGAGATATCTGCGCCAAGTTGAAGCGGAAGTTGATTGAGCGGTGTTGCAAATGTGTTATCAACGGCAACACCCATGTTGCGCTTCTTTGCTTCACCAATAATGAGTGACATCTCTGCAACTTCAAGTCCTGGATTTGTTGGTGATTCGATCCAAAGAAAAGCTGCACCAATTAAGGCTTCAAAAACATCTTTGGTATTTGCAATATCAACAAAGCGGACATCGAATCGACCTTGCTCGTGATACTTCTTGAGTAGCGCCATGGTTCCGCTATAGCCCTGATCTGATGCAACTATCGGCGCACCATGTGGGAGCAGTGAGAAGACAGCAGAAATTGCCGCCATACCCGAAGAGAAGGTGAGTGTTGATTCACCTTTTTCTAGCGCGGTGATTGTGGATTCAAGCGCTTGCCACGTTTCATTACCGAATCGACCATACCCGAGCGCTCCACCTGCGGTGAAGGTTGAGTTGAGTGAGATCCCGGTGTTGAGACCAGCGCCTGGTGATACCTCAGGGCGGCCGGATGTGATTGCGGTTGTCTCGGGACGATTCTGATCCATGAGGTAAGGGTAAGGCTTAGTGAAGTGTTTTCGCCGCCCGATTGATTGCCTCTTCAATAATCTCTGGCGAGGTAGCGAAATTCAAGCGCAAGAATTGTGACCACTGCTCACCAAATCGCACTCCCGGCTGAAATGCCACGCGACCTTGCTCAAGGAAGTGTGTTGCTGGCTCAACACCTAACTTGTATTCGCTGAAATCAATCCAAGAAAGGTAAGAACAATGTGGAATATGGCTCTTAGCTAGAGGAAGCTTCTCTTTCACCAACTGATCAACGAGTTTACGATTGTGGTCGAGTTGGGTCATCAACTTGTTGAGCCATGGCTCACCTTCGCGGAAAGCTGCAACCGAGGCGAAGGCACCCAAGAGCGATGCGCGGTAATGAGTTGCTGGTGCAATCTCATTGAGACGTTCAAACATGGCGGCATCTTGCGTCACGATGATGGCACATTTTAGACCTGCGATATTCCAGCCCTTACTTGAAGAAGTCACCGTTATTGAAACAGCGCGTGCTTCGTCGCTAAGCGAGAGAATTGGGGTGAACTTCTGCTCACTAAATGTCAGAGGTGAATGAATTTCATCGCTAATGATGACAACATTATGCGCGTGAGCAAGCTTCACTAATCGATTGAGTTCATCCGGCATATAGACCCGACCAAGTGGGTTATGTGGATTGCTGATCAAGTGAACCTTTAGCCCAGATTGATATGCCTTTTCAATTCCATCCCAATCCATGTGCCAATATGAACCATTGAGTTCGTTCTCTGAGCGGGTAAGCGGAACGTCAATGTAATCAAGATGAGTTTCACGACTCCAAGTCCAGAAATTTGGATAGACCGGTGAATTAATCAAAATCTTATCACCTGGCTTTGTGATGACGCGAAGAGTCTCAACGATTCCGACTCCCACATCTGCAGCGACACGAACCTGAAGTGGATCTGGAGTCCAACCATCTCGACGTGTGGAGAATTCAGAGAATGCCTCTCCAAGCTCTGGAATATTTCCTAGGTAACCAAGGTCAGACTTGTTGATCATCTCAATGATGGTGCGACGAATTGGTTCTGCTACTGGAAAATCCATCTCCGCTACGGGCAGCGGCAGGACATCAGAGGGAAAACCTCTCCACTTCTCGCTCTTGTGAGTCTGTAGTTCGGCAAGGGGGACGAGGTGAAAATCGCTCATGATATGAAGTATTGCACTTAGTGAAGCGAAACTCCATGATTGCCTCGTGAGCAATACTCAAATTACAGAAAAAGAGATGAAGAAAGTTGTCAAAGAAATCGGCGCAGTCGATAAAAAATTTGCTGCGGTGATTGCATCTCACCCCCTCTGTACGATAGGTCGAAATCCAAAGCCTGTCACACACTTCGAAGCGCTTGTTGAATCAGTAATCTCTCAGCAGTTAGCAGTAAAAGCAGCCGACACCATCTTTGGCCGAGTAAAACAAGCGGCGGGCGGGCGCATTGTCCCTGCCCGAATCGCAAAGGTAAGCGAAGCTGACTTTCGTGAAGCCGGGGTTTCTGGTGCGAAAATTAAAACGATTCAGGGCTTGGCAGATGCCGCCCTCAGTAAGCGGATTAATATCAATAAACTCCATGAAATCGATAGCGATGAAGAGATTTTTAATCAACTCACTGGCTTATGGGGTATCGGGCCGTGGACTGTAGATATGTTTATGATGTTTCAGTTGGGTCGCTTAGATATTTGGCCTACCGGAGATCTCGGCGTGCGACGTGGATGGGAGAAAATTTATTCTCTCAAGGAAGAGATCACCCCAAGCGCATTAGAAATCAAGGGCGAGAAGTTCCGCCCTTATCGCAGCGTGACTGCCTGGTATTGCTGGCGAGCTATCTCTTAGTTTCAGGCTTTACTGTTGCGGAAAAGCAACACCGGTACTTGAGTGACAGTCATACCCGTTGGGGTTTTTCTCTAAATAGCGTTGGTGGTATTCCTCGGCAGCGTAGAAAGTAACGCCGGTAGCGTCAAGAATTTCAGTAACAATCTCGCCGATTCCTTCGGCGCTCAAAGCGCTCTGATAGAGATCGCGACTGGCATGCGCTGTGCGACCTTGTTCGGTCGAAGTGAAATAGATCGAACTACGATATTGCGTTCCTATATCGCCACCTTGTTGATTGAGTGATGTTGGGTCGTGCATCACCCAGAATTCTTCGCAGAGACGTTGATATGAAATAACAGACGGATCAAAGTTGACTTCAACCATTTCGGCATGGCCAGTCTTTCCAGTGCAGACTTCTTCATAGGTAGGATTGAGTGAAGTACCTCCCATATAGCCCACTCGCGTTGAAATAACGCCAGGGAGATTCCAAAATCTCCGCTCGGCTCCCCAAAAGCAACCAGTGGCGAAGAATGCTGTCGAAAATTCAGAAGTGCTCATAGTCGGTTAATCTATCCTCTGGGTCGCAAATCTGCAGGCCCCCGTAGCTCAGGGGATAGAGCACTGCCCTCCGGAGGCAGGAGCACAGGTTCGAATCCTGTCGGGGGCACATCCTTATTGAAGCTTTCCTGCCAGCGCGAGATAAATCACCTCTAATTCGAAATGTTTTTCCCGTACATCCTTGTTTAACTCCGCTCAAGCAGGGAGAATTACACACTCACGCATAGTGAGAATCGCCGATCTAACCGTAAAGGAGCTTCCCCATGGATTGGAGACACCAATCAGCCTGCCGTGATGAAGATCCAGAACTCTTCTTCCCGGTTGGAAATACTGGCCCTGCCATCACTCAAATTGAAGAGGCGAAGAAGGTCTGCAATCGCTGTATCGTTAAAGATGCCTGCTTGGCCTGGGCTCTTGAATCCGGCCAGGATGCGGGTGTGTGGGGTGGCCTCTCAGAGGACGAACGTCGCGCTCTCAAGCGTCGCGCTGCTCGTAACCGTGCTCGCTTGATGGATAACGGAGTTAACTAACCGGAAATTCGAGCTCTGCTCGCGTCTCTACGTCATTAGAAGTCAATGTAAGGGTGCCCCTTAATTCATTCTCAGTCAGCGTCCTTACAATTTGAAGTCCAAGGTTTGATGAACCGGACAAGGTAAACCCTTCAGGTAATCCAACTCCATCGTCAGTGATGGTGACCAAAACTTTCTTCGCTTGTCTTTCGATAGTGATATCGAGTTTGCTTCCCCGGCTTTCGAGTCCATGCTCGAGTGCGTTGTAGATCAACTCGGTTATCACTAAAGCGAGTGGAGTTGCAATACGAGATTCAAGTGAACCGACCGATCCATTGCGACCAATATTGAGTTCGCTCATTCGAGGCGTGAGTTCAAGAGCGTGCGCCACCAGGCGATCAAGAACTTCATCAAATTCAACAGACGAATCTGCGCTGCTTGAAAGTGTTTCATGCACGAGGGCGATTGAGGCGATTCGACGGACCGCTTCGTGAAGTGCCTGGCTCGCGCTGGGATCCTCGATGCGTCGTGCCTGTAAGCGCAATAGAGCTGAAACTGTCTGCAAATTATTTTTTACCCGGTGGTGAATCTCGCGAATAGTCGCATCTTTGGTGACCAATTGACGCTCGCGACGACGTAGTTCGGTCACATTATTGAGAAGCACAATTGCACCGATTCGATTTGTCCCAGCAATGATTGGTAAAACAATGAGATCGATGACCCCACCAATATTCTCAACTTCTACCCGTCGAAGTGCGCGACCGCTCAAACTTGTGATGAGCGCTTCTTCGCTGGCATCAATTTTCTCTCGAGAGACGCTCTCTGCAATCTCTCCCAGTGAGTATCCTTCTAATTCGTTACTCCAACCCATTCTGCTAAATGCAGAACGTGCATTAGGACTTGCATAACTGACGGTACCGTTGACATCGAGACGAACTAAACCATCACCCACACGTGGAGTGGGGTCGAATAAAGTGCCAGCATTTTGATACGGAAAATTTCCTTCGGCGACCATTCGATAAAGTTCGTGCGCAATCTCGCGATAATTAAGTTCGAGTCGGGATGGTTGACGCATTAAGTCAGCGTTGCGGTGGCGAGAGATTACGGCGATAACCTTTTCACCCATAGTCACTGGGATGGTTTCTTCCTTCACCATGACATCGCCGAGCATCTCAGGCTCGGTATCTCTGACAATCTCTCCGTGCGAAAGCGCTTGGTCGATATAGAAGCGTTGGCCCCATGCGATTTCATCACCGATAACATCATTTGCAAAGACAGTTGCTGCAGTAGTGGGGCGAATATGCGCTACCGCGATATATCCAGATGGCCAACTAGTGTCATCTTTGCGTAATGGAATCCAGAGGATGAGATCTGCAAAAGAGAGATCGGAGAGCAACTGCCAATCCGCTACGAGTTCGCGAAGTTTGTGAATCTCCTCTGCCGTATACGGTGCGCGACCTTCAATATATTCTTCGATGGATGCCATTGAGGTCTACCGTTGCAACCATTCAGAAATCATGACTTCAACTTCTTGCGGGGCAAACCAAGCAAGGTCTTCTGGATCATCGCCTACTAAGAAAACTGCTTCGACCATTGACCAAAGAAGTGGAGCGTTGAGATTTGCTGATACTTCATCGAATGAACCCATCAGTGTTTCCGGTATTTCGAATGCAATCACGATCGGAGCACCAGAGTGATCATCGGTGAGATCTAATGAATCTTCAGCAGCTAGCAAAGAGAGCGAGAACTCAATCTCCTCTTCATCCATTTCAGGATGGGTCGCTGAATATATTGGCGTTGGCGCATAGACCTCGTTAATTTCTAGCGACTTCTCCGCCAAGAACTCTTGAAGTTCATCGGCTGTTGAAGCTAGGTATACGCGCATGTGAGAAGAATATATGCTGGAGCGAAACTATCTCTCACGGTTGAGAGTCTCGCGATTTAGCTGCGCTATTTCGCGTGTGAGAATGCTTTTCGGGGCGACAACGGCCAACGGCGCCCGCTCAATCTTCGCTTTCGCAAGATTTCTTACATCGCTGGTCAGGAGATAGAGGTCCCCTCTGAAGAGAGATTTGGCACTTTCCCGCAAATGACGGCGCTCTCTGGTTGATGATGGTGATTGTGAGATGAATACATATGACATTGGAATCTCGGAGGCTAGAACCTTGATCTCTTCGGATTTCTCTTGTACTCGCAGGATTGAATCCACCTCACCTCGTGCAAGCAGATAGAGAAAGGACGCCGATTGAAGCGACCATCTGGCGAGTGAATCGTGAATACGTTTTCCCGAAATCATGTTCTTGGCTGTCGGGGCGCTCCCGAGATCAATAACAACATGATCAAAACGATTGATTTCTTCTGCCATAACTGTAGAGAGTGAGAAATCGGATATTTCACCGATGCTGAATCCAAAAGGCGTAGGCGAAAAAGAGCGGTTGATACGCTGAATCTCAAAATATCGAGAGAGATATGGATTATTGGAATTGAAATCTAGGAGTAGAGTTTTGCTTCCAGATTGCGTACTTTCATAAGCGAGATTGATGGCCAAGGTCGAACCGCCTACACCTGAATCCACGGTCGCGACAACCGTAACCTTGGTAGTAAGCGGTGCAATCGCAGCCGGATGCTGCGTAGAGACCTGAGTGAGATTTCGAAGCTCCGCGTGAAGTTCGTGCTCCTCTGTCGTCGACGTGACCCAGATAATCTTTTGATTGAATCTACTTTGTCTTGAGAGAAAATCTTCAGCGGCGATAAGAGTTGCTTCTGGATGTGTGACTAGAACGCGTTCCAGCTCTTCCCTACCGGTTGCGCGGTGGATGAGTTTCCATCCAGCGCGATGAAGTGACTGTGCAATCATGTTCTCCAGCGAGATATTTCTAATCGCTGTGATTGCCTGATTCTTCGGGTTATCCACTCGTGGCAACAATTACTAAGCGCCCGCTCGTTGTTGCAGCGAGGAGGGTGGGAATCTGATTGCGATCTAATGAAACTGTTACTGATAGATCACCACTGAAATTACCTTTTCTTCCCTCGATGGACTCGAGAAAGATAGAAGAAATGACGAGTTGCGGCTCGCTTTCTTCTTCACCGTTTCTGGCATCATGGAGTTGATATATAGAGACGCGGTCTCCCGAAACAACAGAGGCCGGTATATCTACCGAGCGAATTGAGAGCGAAAGCTTCTCAGAGCTGAGTTGATCTACGTTACTTGTTAATGCGCTCCTCAAGAGTAGTTCACCACTGGCAAAGGAGCGCGTTGTGATTACCCCGACAGGATTGATACTACCCTCGAGGTAGCCATCTGTTGCCCGCGAAAGTTTGATTCGGCTGACTTCAATATCTTCGCGCGCAATCGCCACTCCTTTTGGGATCGGAGATGTCACAACCCAGTAAGCGCTTCCTTGATTAGATAAGAAAGCGAAGGCAAATGATGTTGCAATAGATGCGATGAAAAGCGTGATGGCAATTGCCATTCTTTTCGATGATTTCTTTACAGTTTCTATGGGCATCCATGGAAAATACATGGGCTTGGTGCGATATCTGACTTTTCTCCACAGTCGTACAAAGGTATGAGAAATATTTATCCATCTTGCCGATGTGTGGTCATCGCGTCAATCTCCATGATTCGCAGATGAAAATTGCTGATAATAAAGAAGCCCTCACCCTTATCTCTAGTACAACCCCCAGAGAACTCTGGTCGCATCCGACACTCAATCTCTATCCGCCGCTGGGAGAGGTCTATCAACCACAGAGAGCACTCCTCTTCACGACTCCCTCTCTCTTTGGTGAGAACTTCGACGAAGATGATCGTCCGCTGCCAACTTCAACGGCAAAACTTCCTGACGTTCGCCTCTGGACAATGTCACTTGCAGTCAGTGCCCTAGAAGTATTCGCCGGTCGCAGAAACCCTGCACAACTTGCGGTGAGGCTCCATCGTGTTGTCTATTCCGAACTCTTGATCGCAGCTGGATTAACGAAAGAGATTGGTAAGGTGGTAAAGATTCACCAGGACTTTCCATTAGATGGCATCGTCGAATCTTCTTTGACAGTGAAATTCAAAGAACGGATGCGAGCCATGGTGATGCGGGCAGAGGGAATCGATGGAAAGTGGCTCTGCACCGCTTTGGAATTACTCTGAAAGATTTAAGCGGCGCCGTGGCAGCGCTTAAATTTCTTTCCAGATCCACAAGGACAAGGGCTGTTGCGAGAAACATCTCCTGAGGTAACTACACCGTTCTCATCAGCAGCTGTGTACTGAAGTGGAGTGACTTGAGCAGGCTTGTTTGAAATTCCCTTAGCTTCAATTGCACTTCCATCACCTTCGACAGTGACCTCGACATTGAAGACAAGGCTGGCAAGCTCTTCCTTAATTGCATCCATCATCGCAGCGAATAGTTCGTAACCTTCTCGTTGATACTCAACAAGTGGATCACGTTGCGCCATAGCGCGCAGACCGATTCCCTCTTGGAGATAATCCATCTCGTAAAGGTGTTCACGCCATTTGCGATCAAGAACAGAGAGCAAGACTTTGCGCTCGAGTTCGCGCAGGACTTCAGTACCGAGTTCAGCTTCGCGCGCTGCATATGCGGCTTGAGCATCTTCGAGAATCCTTGCCTCTAGGAACTCAGCATCCAGTGCATCTGCACCACCGATTTCAGCCAATAGCTGTTCTGCCGTGAACGATATTGGATAAATCAATTTGAGTGCAGTCCATAGATCTGCGAGATTCCAATCTTCGCTATATCCCTCTGCAGTTGCGGCACGAACATAGGCAGATACGGTTTCGCCTACGAAGTCCTGAACCTGATCCCCAATATCTTTTCCTTCAAGAACAAGGCGGCGCTCACTGTAAATTACAAGGCGTTGGCGATTCATAACGTCGTCGTACTTAAGTACGTTCTTACGAATCTCAAAGTTCTGGGCTTCCACCTGTGTCTGAGCTGACTTGATCGCGTTAGAGACCATCTTTGATTCGATTGGCTCATCCTCTGGCAATCCTGCGGCAAGCAAGAATCGTTCGACAAGTGCTGAGTTGAATCGACGCATTAACTCATCTTGAAGCGAGAGGTAGAAGCGTGATTCTCCTGGATCGCCCTGACGTCCGGAACGACCACGAAGCTGGTTATCAATACGACGAGATTCATGGCGTTCTGTTCCGAGTACATAGAGGCCACCAAGTGCAATCACCTCTGCGTGCTCTGCCTCGACGGCAGCTTTTTGCTTGGCAATCTCTGCTGGCCATTCCGCTTCGTATTCAGTTGGATTGTCGACTGGAGAAATTCCGCGACGCTGGAGTTCGAAGTCAGCCATAAACTCTGGATTTCCACCGAGCATGATGTCGGTACCGCGTCCCGCCATATTTGTTGCAACAGTGACTGCACCCTTCACGCCAGCGCGGGCAACGATTGCTGCTTCACGCTCGTGATGCTTTGCGTTGAGAACCTCATGAGGAACTCCCGCTCTCTTCAACATCGCTGAAAGCTCTTCGGACTTTTCAACAGAGACAGTACCTACAAGCACTGGCTGGCCTTTGCGGTGGCGTTCGACAATATCGCGCACAACGGCATTGAACTTTCCAAGCTCTGATTTATAAACGAGATCTGGCTGATCGATTCGCTGCATCTCACGGTTTGTTGGGATAGGAACAACGCCGAGTTTGTAAATCTGATGGAATTCAGCTGCCTCTGTCATCGCAGTACCAGTCATACCTGAAATAGTTTGGTAGAGACGGAAGTAGTTCTGCAAGGTAATTGTCGCGAGAGTCTGGTTCTCGTCCTTGATCTCAATTCGCTCTTTTGCTTCAAGCGCCTGATGAAGACCTTCGCTATAGCGACGTCCAGCCAACATGCGGCCCGTGTGTTCGTCAACAATCAAGAGCTCGCCATTCATTACTACATAATCTTTATCTCGCTTGAAGAGTTCCTTGGCGCGTACCGCATTATTGAGATAACCAATAAGAGTTGTGTTTGCTGCCTCATAGAGATTTTCGATTCCGAGAAGTTCTTCTACTTTGCTCACGCCATCTTCAAGGATGCCAATGGTCTTCTTCTTTTCATCTACTTCATAATGGATATCGCGATTTAACTTTGAAACGATATTTGCAAATTCGACGTACCACTTTGTTGCCTTGTCGGCAGGTCCGCTGATAATCAAAGGCGTACGCGCTTCATCGATCAAGATTGAGTCAACTTCGTCCACAACAGCAAAGAAATGTTCGCGCTGAACGCAATCTTCAATAGACCATGCCATGTTGTCGCGAAGATAGTCAAAACCGAATTCATTATTTGTACCGTATGTGATGTCGCATGCATAAGCCGCACGACGTTCAGCTGGAGACATATTGTTGAGGATGACGCCAACGGTCAAACCCAGGAAGCGATGGATACGACCCATCCATTCACTATCGCGCTCTGCAAGGTAATCGTTGACGGTAACAACGTGAACGCCTTTTCCGGCAAGCGCATTGAGATACGAAGGAAGGGTTGCGACAAGAGTCTTTCCTTCACCTGTTCGCATCTCAGCAATATTTCCGAGGTGGAGCGCAGCGCCTCCCATTAATTGAACGTCGTAATGACGCTGACCTAGTGTGCGCTTTGCAGCTTCGCGAACAACGGCAAATGCCTCAGGCAGAAGATCATCCAAAGTCTCACCATTGGCCAAACGTTGCTTGAACTCAGCAGTCTTAGCCTGTAGCGCCTCATCTGTGAGCGGCACGGTTGTAGCTTCAAAGGAGTTGACCTTATCGACGATTTTTGCGAGATCGCGAAGAATCTTTCCTTCGCCGGCGCGCATGATTCGGTCTAGAAGCTTTGACATGGAACAACCTTTCGGATTGAGAGCGTTATCTTACTGGCTGAGCAATAGCGGCTGTTACGGCCCCAATCACCTCAATTCCCGCATATCTCAGGGCGCGAGCCGCCTCCGAGAGGGTCGCGCCGGTCGTTACGAGGTCATCGACCACGAGGACTTTGCCAAGGCCGATTGGATTACCCGTTACAACCATTGAACCATCGAGATTATTCCAACGATGCTGCGCATTCAGGTCGCTCTGATCGCGCACAGTTCGAGAGTGGTTCAAGACGGGTGCAACGCGATGGCCTGATTCATTAGAAATGAGATGAGCTATCTCTTCCATAAATTGTCGACCTCGCTTACGAGAAGCGCTCTTGCGAGATGGAATAGGAATTAATGAGTCTATCCACTCTTCCCTAAGCCATTCACGCAATGAATATGAGATTGCCTCAGCGACAAGGATGTCAGCGCTCTTGATGCTCGATTCTTTCGCAGCAAGAACTATCTTGGTCGCTACATCTGAATATTGAATTGACGAATAAACAAGAATTTTTTCTGGTCGACTAACGGTGGTTCGATGAAGCTTATGTCTCCAGAAGATCCTGCACTCTACACAAATTGAATCTCCAAGTGTCTTGCAAGAGATACAACGACTAGGAAAAATGAGTTGGGAGAAGGTCGAGAAGATTTGCACCGATACATCATTGCTGAAATCGGATGCGAAATTATTGAAGGAAGGTGTCCTCGTGGAAATCTTCGGGAGTTGGCCTGATTGGTCGACTCTCAATTGCTTCGCCAGCTCTTCGTGGAAGAGTCAGCACAAAATGCGCTCCCTTTCCTGGACGACCCCATGCATCAAGTTCACCATTATGAAGTCTGGCATCCTCGAGAGCGATGGAAAGTCCCAAACCGGTTCCGCCGCGAACACGGGCACGTGATGGATCTGCGCGCCAGAAGCGATCAAAAACTCGAATCAAAGAGGATTCATCGAGGCCAGTTCCGTAATCACGAACACCCACAGCAACTTCAGTTTCAGTGGTCGCAATACGAATTTCGATGGGAGTTCCATCGCAATGATCGAGCGCATTCGACAAGAGATTTCGCATAATGCGTTCAACTCTTCGCATATCAGCTCGAACTGTTACAACCGAATTATCGGATTTGGTCGAGACTCCTGAAGTCTTTTCGTCTCCATCGATACCAAGGTCAGCTACACACCGCTTAATCAATGAAATAAGGTCAAAGTCGGTTGGTTCCAACACAGCAACCTCAGCATCGAAGCGGCTTACTTCCAGAAGATCTTCCAAGAGGCGTTCGAATCGATCCAGTTGAGCAACCAGTAACTCGGCGCTTCGAGCCACTGGCGCATCGAAGGTTGTTCGGTGGTTGTAGATAACTTCTGATGCCATACGCAGTGTTGTGAGAGGAGTTCGAAGTTCGTGAGAAACGTCCGATACAAAACGCTGCTGTACGCGGGATAGGTTCTCTAGTCGAGAAATCTGTTGCTCAATTGAAGCTGCCATATCGTTAAAGGAGATGGCTAGGGTCGCTAATTCATCTTTTGAGGTGATGGGCAGACGAAGATCAAAATCTCCTTGAGTAAATTGTTTTGCAACCGAGGCAGCTTCACGGACAGGGCGGACAACTTGGCGAACTACGAGCCAGGTAATCAACGCAATCAAGAAAATCAGTGCGAAACCCGTGACGAGCAGCGAGTTCTGAATCAGCGAAATAGTCTCTGCCTGTTGTTCAAGTGAGAAGACCACATACATCTCATATCGACCGCCACCTGGGATATCGATTCTATTTCCCACAAAAAGCGCACCGCGAGTTGCACCCGAAAGGTATTTCACATCACCGTATTCGTATTCGAGGTCAGAGCTCTTGAGAATCCTTTGGCGAACGCCAGTCGGTACAGACTCCCCTAAAGCCCCGTTTGAGGCCATCTCATAGGAGACATTTGATTTTTTTGTTGTAGGCGTCTTGATGATGATGACATCGCGCGGCTGTTCTCTCAAACCTTGAGTAGTCGCATCAATAACAATTTGAGCCACTAATTCTTTGCGGGCTTTTACTGTGTCTTCTTGTGCAATGAGTAGTTGATACTGCGCATTAAAGAATGCCAATCTCGCTTCAGCAATATATGAGTTGAGGTTTACCGTGCGAATACCGTCAGAAAGCCTGGAATCTAGAGCGGAACCGGTTAGCCATACAACACCGAGGGAGAGCAAAATTGTTGAAGAGACTACCTTTGCGCTCAAAGAACGTTGAAAGGCAAGACGGAGTCTTGTCATTTTAGGCGGCGCCGCCTGCCTTATAACCAACTCCTCGTACTGTCATCACAATCTCTGGATGCTCAGGGTCGTGTTCAATCTTCGAGCGAAGACGTTGCACGTGAACGTTGACCAGACGTGTGTCTGTGGAGTGGCGATATCCCCACACCTCGCTCAACAGAGCATCGCGAGTAAATACACGACCTGGATCTTTAGCAAGTGCAACCAGGAGATCGAATTCGAGCCTGGTCAGGGTAATAACTTGTGCTCCGCGGTGAACTTCATGAGCTGTGACATCGATTGTGAGATCACCAATTGTGAGAACGCCTGTGACATCAGCATTGGTTCGACGAAGGCGGGTACGGATTCGGGCAATCAACTCTGCTTCATCCCGAAAGGGTTTTTGCATATAGTCATCAGCGCCAGCTTCGAGACCTCGCACGATATCGAGAGTCTCACCTTTAGCGCTCAACATAACAATAGGTACTACTGATTCCTTTCGAATCAGAGTACATACTTCAATTCCATCTAAGCCTGGCAACATCACATCGAGGAGGACGAGGTCTGGAGGATTATTTCTAAATGCCTCAAGAGCCTCGTCACCTCGATTGACGAGATCTACAT